>JABLTL010166375.1_pt1 | contig 32308 bp, 26 predicted proteins | sample 7160151 | NCBI WGS metagenome assembly JABLTL01 (sample SAMN14651223, study PRJNA627086) | human gut metagenome | isolation source: feces | host: Homo sapiens
TAAAAAACTTTGGTTTTGCTCTCGCTAAACGATATACAGAAGGAGGGTGCACCATAAATGACCATAGTCAATTATGACACACCCTCTTTATCGAATGGGTTCGTCATCCTGCGTTTATGGCTTCGCTTTCGTTGAGCCTCGCGAAGAGGCATCTGTCGCGTTTCCGTAAGGATGCGAGCCTATGATGACTTATGCGTCTTGGTCCTTGATGGCCTGCATAACCAAGCCCTCCAACTCCTCGCAGAGCTCGGGGTTGTCGCGCAGCAACGACATCGTGGCGTCGCGGCCTTGTGCCAGTTTGGAGCCGTTGTAGCTAAACCAGCTGCCACTTTTCTGAATGATGTTGTACTCTACGCCGAGGTCGACCAACTCGCCAATCTTGTTGATTCCGCAGCCGAACATCACGTCGAACTCACACTTGCGGAAGGGAGGAGCCACCTTGTTCTTCACCACCTTCACGCGAACATGGTTGCCGATGATGTTGTCGCCATCCTTCAGGCTCGTTACGCGACGAATGTCGAGGCGCACGCTGGCGTAGAACTTCAGGGCGTTACCACCAGTGGTGGTCTCCGGATTGCCAAACATCACACCGATCTTCTCGCGCAACTGGTTGATGAAGATGCAGCAGGTGTTGGTCTTTGCGATGGTCGATGTGAGCTTGCGCAGGGCCTGGCTCATCAGTCGGGCCTGCAGACCCACTACCGAGTCGCCCATGCCGCCCTCAATCTCCTTTTTCGGTGTAAGGGCAGCCACAGAGTCGACCACCAAGATGTCGACAGCCGATGAACTGATGAGCTGGTCGGCGATTTGCAGGGCCTGCTCACCGTTGTCGGGCTGCGAAATCCAAAGGTTGTCGACATCCACGCCCAACTTCTCGGCATAGAAGCGGTCGAAAGCGTGCTCAGCGTCGATGAAAGCGGCGATGCCGCCCTTCTTCTGGGCCTCAGCGATGGCGTGGATGGCCAGTGTGGTCTTACCTGACGACTCCGGACCGTAGATCTCGATGATGCGTCCGCGGGGATAACCGCCCACGCCCAATGCCACGTCGAGCCCGATGGAGCCTGTCGAAATAACGTCGACAGCCTCGATGTTTTCGTCGCCCATGCGCATGATCGAGCCCTTTCCGAAGTCTTTCTCTATTTTGCTCATGGCAGCCTGGAGCGCCTTCAGCTTCGCGTCTTTCTCCGCTTTCTGCTGTGCGGCCTTTTCCGCTGCCAGTTGTTCTTCTGTTTTTGCCATATCAATAAGTTATATGGAATTAAAATAATCGATGCTTATAACTCGATGTCCTGGTCGAACACCTCGTGCCAAGGCAGTCCCTGCTCATTGAGCACCTGCAGGAATGGGTCTGGGTCGAAGTCTTCCACGTTCCACACACCGGGCTTGCTCCACAGACCTTTCAGGAACATCATGGCGCCAGCCATGGCCGGTACGCCCGTGGTGTAGCTCACGCCCTGCATGCCAGTCTCCTCGTAAGCGTCTTGGTGCTTGCAGTTGTTATATATATAATAGGTGTGCTCCTTGCCGTCCTTGATTCCTCTGATGCGGCAACCGATGCTGGTCTCGCCGTCGTAGTTGGCTCCAAGGTCCTGCGGATTGGGCAGCACAGCCTTGAGGAACTGCAACGGAACGATGTTTACCTTCACCGTCTTGGTGGGATCGTCGGCCAACGGAGCCTCGTAGGTCACCTCGTCGATGCGGCTCATACCCAGGTTCTGTATGCAGTCGAGATAGGTGAGATACTGCTGTCCGAAGGTCATCCAGAAGCGTGCGCGCTTGATGGTGGGATAGTTTTTCACCAGGCTCTCCAGTTCCTCGTGGTGCATGAGGTAGCTCTCGCGTCCACCGATGTTGGGGTAGTTGAGCTCCTTGTGAACCTCCAACGGCTCCGTCTCGATCCACTTTCCGTTCTCGTAATAGAGTCCCTTCTGTGTGATCTCGCGGATGTTGATCTCCGGATTGAAGTTGGTAGCGAAAGCCTTGTGGTGGTTTCCGGCGTTGCAGTCGACGATGTCGAGATACTCGATCTTGTCGAAGTGGTGCTTGGCGGCGTAGGCCGTGTAAGCCTGCGACACACCCGGGTCGAAGCCGCAACCGAGGATGGCGGTAAGGCCAGCCTGCTCGAAGCGCTCCTTGTATGCCCACTGCCAGCTGTATTCGAAGTGGGCCTCGTCCTTCGGCTCATAGTTGGCCGTGTCGAGGTAGTTGCATCCGCAAGCCAAGCAAGCATCCATGATGGTCAGGTCTTGGTAGGGCAGGGCCAGGTTGATGACCAGCTCAGGCTTGTAGCTATTGAAGAGCGCCTTCAGTTGCTCCACGTCGTCGGCATCCACCTCGGCCGTCTTGATGTTCAAGTCGTAGCCCTTGTCGTGGATGGCTTTGGCCAAACGGTCACATTTCTCCACGTGGTGGCTGGCAATCATCAACTCGGAGAACACCTCCTTGTTTTGTGCAATCTTAAATGCGCAAACGGTGGCCACGCCACCAGCGCCAATCATTAATACTTTATGCATGTGTCTTGTTTGTGATTTTTTAGGTTCATGAATATGGTTTGCTATGGGCGCCCACGCTTGTTGGGCGCCCGTTTCGCTCACTTGATTTCATCACCCCGTATGCCCAGGGCGCTCAACATGGAGTAGCCCAGTATCTCCTGTCGGAAGTTGCCTCCCTCCATGGGTTGCATGGCGAAGAGCGTGATGCGCTGGTCGTTGTCCACATTGTGCAACATACGTCTGAGCTGTCCGTAGAGATCGCCCTGCTCGCCGTTGGGGATGACCATGAGGCGCTTCACCTCTGGGTGCTGGGTAATGGTTTGCACGGTGTCGAGGATGTAATCGTCTTTGCTCACCACATCGCCCACAGCGTAGGCGTTGACGAGAAACTCACCGAATGTGGGGTCCTCGAAGGCCTGCGCGTTCAGTTCCTTGGCGTAGTTGGACGGTGCGAAGTTTTCGAGCTTGGTCTTACCCTTGTCGTGGACGAGCACCACCTGTGTTTCGTGCTTCACGCCCTCCGTGGCGCGCAACCCTCCGTCGAGGGCCACGTTGATGGCCCATCGGCTCAGGTCGGCCTGCGGTATGCGGCGGTTGAGTATGCGCTCAAACTGCACACTCAACTGGAAGGCCACATAGTCGATGTAATCGGCATCGGCCACGATGATGTTCTCGCTCATGCGGATATGGCTCGTGTCTTGTACGTTCACGTTTGGTGTCATGATGCTTATTCGCCTGTGTGGGGGTTAGAGGTTGGCCAGCTCAATCACCTTGTCGACGGCTGCGCTGATGCCATCGGCGTTCTTGCCGCCGGCCTGAGCGTAGTGGGGCTGACCGCCGCCACCGCCTTGGATGAGCTTGGCGGCCTCGCGGATCATCTTGCCAGCGTTGAGCTCATGCTCGCTCACCATGTCGTCGGACAGCATCACGGAGAGAGCCGGACGACCCTCGTGCACGGTGCCGAGCACGCACAAGAGGTTTGAGGAAATCTTCTCGCGAACCTTGAATACGATGTCCTTGGCCGAAGCGGGATCAATGGGCAGCGTGGCCTTCACCACTGTTGTGCCGTTGACGTTGACGGTGTTCTCCACGAGCTTCTTCACGGTGCGCTCCACAGCCTGTTGGCGGAAGCTCTCGATGCTCTTCTTCATGGCTGCGTTCTCCTCGATGTGTTTGGCGATGGTGGCCTTCAGGTCCTTGGCATTGTTGAACAAGGCGCGGATGGCTTTCAGGGTGTCCTCCACCTGATAGATGGCCTCCTCACACTGGTCGCCAGTAATGGCCTCGATGCGTCGAACGCCCGCAGCCACGCTGCTCTCGCCCAAAATCTTGAAGAAGCCGATGCGGCCTGTGCTTGTGGCGTGGATACCACCGCAGAACTCGCAAGTGGGACCGAAGCGAACCACTCGAACCTTGTCGCCATACTTCTCGCCGAAGAGGGCGATGGCGCCAAGCTCCTTAGCCTCCTCGATGGGCACGTTGCGGTGCTCGTCGAGCGCGTAGTCTTCGCGAATCATCTTGTTGACCAAACGCTCTACCTGGCGCAACTCCTCGTCGGTAACCTTCTGGAAGTGGGAGAAGTCGAAGCGCAATGTTGTGGGGCTGACGAAAGAACCCTTCTGCTCCACGTGGCCGCCGAGCACCTGCTTCAGCGCATAGTCGAGCAAGTGGGTGGCGGTGTGGTTGGCAGCCGATGCGTTGCGCTTGTCGGTGTCGACGCAAGCCATGAAGTCGGCCTCGATGTTCTGGGGCAATTTCTTGATGATATGTACGCTCTGGTTGTTCTCGCGCTTGGTGTCGATGACCTCGATGGTCTCGTTCTCCGATACCAGGGAGCCTTGGTCGCCCACCTGGCCACCCATCTCGCCGTAGAAAGGCGTATGGTCGAGCACCACCTCGTAGAAAGTGCTCTTCTTCTGTGTGACCTTGCGGTAGCGCAGGATGTGGCACTCATACTCGGTGTAGTCGTAACCCACGAACTCCTGTTCGCCATTCTTGATCTCCACCCAGTCGCCGTTCTCCACGGCAGCGGCGTTGCGGGCGCGTGCCTTCTGCTTGTCCATCTCGCGGTCGAAGCCCTCCTCGTCGACGGTGAAACCGTTCTCGCCGCAGATCAGTTCGGTGAGGTCGAGCGGGAAACCGTAGGTGTCGAAGAGGCGGAAAGCCTTCTCGCCGTCGAGCTGCGTCTTGGCGTTCTTCTTCAGTTCGTCCATGTCGCCGTTGAGCAACTGGATGCCCTTCTCCAAGGTGCGCAGGAAGCTGTCTTCCTCCTCCTTGATGACACGGCTGATGAGCTCCTGCTGTGCGGGCAGTTCGGGGTAAGCGCCGCCCATCTCATGAACGAGCACGGGAACGAGCTTATACATGAACGGAGCCTTCTGGTCGAGGAACGTGTAGGCGTAGCGCACGGCGCGGCGCAGGATGCGGCGGATGACATAGCCAGCCTTGGCGTTGCTGGGCAACTGGCCGTCGGCGATGGAGAAAGCCACGGCTCTGAGGTGGTCGGCCACTACGCGGATGGCGATGTCGACCTTTTGCTCAGCGTTGGTGCCCTCGCCGTTGGGTCCTTCGGGGAAGGTGTGGCTGTATTTCTTGCCCGAGAGGTTCTCGATCTCGGTGATGATGGGCGTGAAAATGTCGGTGTCGTAGTTGGAACCCTTGCCCTGCATGAGGCGCACCAGGCGCTCGAAGCCCATGCCCGTATCGATGACGTGCATCTTCAGCGGCTCCAGGCTGCCGTCGGCCTTGCGGTTATACTGCATGAACACGATGTTCCAAATCTCGATAACCTGCGGATGGTCCTTGTTGACCAGTTCCTCGCCAGGCACCTTGGCCTTCTCTTCCTCAGGGCGGAAGTCGATGTGGATCTCCGAGCAGGGACCGCAGGGACCTGTGTCGCCCATCTCCCAGAAGTTGTCGTGCTTGTTTCCGTTGACGATGTGGTTCTTGGGGAAATGCTTTGCCCAGTAGCCGGCAGCCTCGTCGTCGCGGCCGAGGCTCTCGCTGGCGTCGCCCTCAAACACGGTGACGTAGAGGTCCTTCGGGTCGAGGTGGAGCACGTCGACCAGATACTCGTAGGCGTAGTCGATGGCGCCCTCCTTGAAGTAATCGCCGAAACTCCAGTTGCCGAGCATCTCAAACATGGTGTGGTGGCTCAGAGCCGAGTCGCGTCCCACTTCCTCCAGGTCGTTATGCTTACCGCTGACGCGCAGGCATTTCTGCGAGTCGGTGCGACGACGTGGGTCGGGTTCCTTGGTGCCGAGAATAATGTCTTTCCACTGGTTCATACCAGCGTTGGTGAACATGAGGGTGGGGTCGTCCTTGACTACAATAGGAGCCGAAGGTACGATGACGTGTCCTTTTGACTCAAAAAACTTCAAGTAAGAGTCGCGGATTTCATTAGCTGTCATCATTGTGATATTATTTTTTTGTTTTTGTGATGTCATGATTATCATCTGCAAAGGTACGAAAAAGATTGGAGAAGGTTCTTTCTGTACGCAATAATTTTCCTGAAAACACAAGGGTTCAGCCTCTTGTGCATTTCCAACCCTTCCAGAGGCTATTGGGGGAACCCTCGGATGTTTTAGGGAAATCCACCCTTTGCTTTATGGATTTCCCCTTTGTAAGCCATTGGAAAAGCACTATCTTTGCCATCGAAACAAGAAAAACAGTAAGTAACACCCCCCTTAAAACCAACAGTTATGAAACGTTTATTTTTAGCTATCCTCGCTACGATGATGATGTTCACATCGGTTAGCGCTCAGAGACTCGCTGGCGTTAGGGCCGAAGCAAGTTTTATCACCGACCGCATGGTGGCCGAACTGGGACTCTCCAGTGCCCAACGTGGTAGCGTTCTCAATATCAACCTGGCTTATCTCAATGGTATCAACAGCTACCGCGACATCGACTCGTACATGTGGCACAAGCGCAACAAGGAGCTCAAGCGTATGCTCACGGGCAAGCAGTGGAAGCGCTACAGGGCAGCCAACTATTTCTATCGCCCCATCGGTTGGCGCGACCAGGCTTACGTACACTACATCTACGTGAAGTATCCGCAACATGGATATTGCGGTTATGACCACAAACATGGTCATCCGGGAAAGAAGATGAAGAAGCACATGAAGCATATGAAAAAGCACATGAAGCATATGAAGAAGCACCATCGCGAGTTTCGCAACAATGGACCTGAGGCCATCTACATGCGGCACGAAATGCGTCGCGGCACCATGAGGGGCGCAAGATAACGCTGGCGGCACCGTTGCAATAGACCAATATTACCAACACATGATACGCGCTGGATAGGAAACGACATGGGTCGCCCTATCCAGCGCTTCCATTTGGGCCCCAATGATCATTAGGCCGGCCCTATGGTTGGTGTCTTTTTGGGGGGAGGGCGAATGTGGAAAGGCGCCCAGCCAGGGCGTGTGGGTTGAGGCGGGAAAAGGCTAACAAACAGAAAAATAGGACTGGTTAGTGGTTGGTGGGAAAATTTATTTGTATCTTTGCAGGCAAACAATTATCCATGTTGTTATGGTATTGAACACAGATAAGAACACGAAACTTTACTATTCCATCAAGGAAGTGGCACAGCTGATCGGTGTGAGCGAGAGCACTTTGCGTTATTGGGAAACCGAATTTCCCAGTATCAAGCCCCGTACGGTGAGCTCAACAAAGGTGCGCCAATACACCGAGAAAGATGTGGAGCAACTTAAGGTGGTGTATAACCTGCTGAAGGTGAGGGGTTTTAAGATTGCTGCCGCTCGCAAATACATGCGCGAGAACCGTCAGTCGGTGGATAAGTCGTCGGTGGTTCTCGAGACCTTGACAAGCGTGCGCAACGAGCTGAAACTTCTTCGCGATCAGCTTAACGGCCTCGTTTAACCCAAGTTGGTCATTAGATTTCAATTCTTGTTAGTGTTTGTTTCGAGCAGGTTGCGACATTCGCATTGAAGCCATAGCGGGCTATGGCGAAATGCGAATGGAAGCAAGATGCCGAAGGAAACGCTGACAAGAGTTGGAAAGAATCCAGAAGGTCCTAACAACCCACCTGTTTCGGTCTAATGACCGATTGGGGTTTAAGGCTGGAAGCAGGAATGGAAGGTTGGTCGACAGATGGCCGCTGATGTGTGGAGTGTAAGGATTTTTGGCGCAAAAGTTGTGCGGCTTTTTGGGTTGAAATAGCCAACGAAACCGTTGTTTCTCCGTACTCGCCGTCCCAGATCTGCAGCGTGCGTTCACCGTTAGGCACCTTTCGAGTTGCGATACCTACCTAACCGCACCTCGAAGGACCACGTCTCGAGGCTCGAAAGACCATGTATCGTCCCTCGGTTAGGCATGTTTCGCAGTGTGGAATGTAAAGCGTGGACTGTGAAAAAAAATCACTTTTGCGATAAGTTGCTGTTTGTCAGATTGTTAGGCAGATGCGCTGAGAATTGTGTATTTCCGCCCAATCTTTTTGTCGTCGCCAAAAACAATGTAGATTGCAATATAGTTTGTTGCCCTAATTCGCATTCCATACCCACAAAACGAGCTTCGTCCAGCACGCGCTGTCGTTAGAGTTTCATTTCACCTCTAATAAAAAGAGCCGTATCAACTCTCCTTTGATTCGGGGATGATGATACGGCCCTTTTGTTGTGTGGTCGTTATTGGGGTTAGATGATTTGCTGCACTTCTTTCATGTCGTCGATCTTCTTCAGGGCGTCGATGATGACCTTCACCTCGGCGCGATCGTGCACACGCACCTCAATCTGCCCCTCGAAGATTCCTTGGTTGGCGGTGAAATTCACTCGGCAGATGTTGATGTCCATCTTCTGCGAGATGACCTCCGATACATCGTGAAGCATGCCCTTGCGGTCGATACCGTGCACCTCGATGGTGGCATCGAAGAAGAGTTGCTTGTGCATTTCCCACTTGGCGTCGAGGATGCGCGGGCCGTAGCTGGTCTTCAGTTTGCTGGCCACGCGACACGACCGCTTGTGGATCTCTACGTGGTTCTTGTTGTCGATGAAGCCGAGGATGTCGTCGCCGGGAATGGGGTGGCAGCACGAGGGGAAGATATACATGCCAATGGTGTCTTCGCGGATGATGCAAGGCTGTTTCTTGTTGAAGCTTTTGCCCACCACAAGCAGGCTCTTGCTGGGTTGCACAGTAACGTCGTTGCCCTTGTCTTTCTTTCCTTTGCCCAAGAAAGGCACAAACTTACGCCATCCGCCGCCACTCTTCTCTTTGTTGGCCTTGCCCTGAAGCACATCAAGATCCTTGTCATCAAGCTCAATGGTTCCATCGCCCAGAGCCTGGAAAAAGTCGTCGTGTTTGGGGAAATTGTGGTATTCGCAGAGCTTGTCGAGAATGGGGATCGACGATTCCATGTCGTTGGCTTTCAGCCAGTTGTTGAGAATGTCCTCGCCCTTCTTTTGCGACTCGCGGTTCTCGCGGCGCAACATGGCCTGTATCTTGCCCTTGGCTTTGGCCGTGGCCACAAAGCCAATCCATTCGGGTTTAACATGTTGCGAGTTGGAGGTGAGCACTTCCACCTGGTCGCCACTCTTCAGCTTGTGGCTCATGGGCACCAGTTTGTGGTTCACCTTGGCGCCGATGCAATGGCTGCCCAGGAAGGTGTGGATTTGGAAGGCGAAGTCGAGCACGGTGCAATCGGCCGGCATGGTCTTCACCTCACCTTTCGGCGTGAAGACGAATATCTCCGAGGCGAAGAGGTTCATCTTGATGGAGTCGAGGAAGTCCATGGCGTCGGGCTGTGGATCGTCGAGAATTTCCTTGATGGTTCCCAGCCACTTGTTGAGCTCATCCTCATCCTCCTTGAAGTCGCCCTCCTTGTATTTCCAGTGGGCAGCGAAGCCTTGCTCGGCAATCTCATCCATGCGCTCGGAACGTATTTGCACCTCAATCCATTGGCCTTGGTTGCTCATCATGGTAACGTGGAGCGCCTGATAGCCGTTGGCCTTGGGATGGTTCACCCAGTCGCGCAGACGGTCGGGATGACTCTTGTATATCTGGTTGAGGGCCACGTAGATACGGAAGCACTCGTTGATCTCATCGTTTCGGTTGTCGGGAAGGAACACGATGCGCACGGCCAGGATGTCGAACACCTCGTCGAAGGTGACGTGCTTGTTCTGCATCTTGCACCAGATGGAGTAAGGACTCTTGATGCGGGCCTTGATGTGGTAGCTGATTCCCATCTGGTCGAGCTTCTTGCGGATGGGCGCCGTGAAATCGTCGAAGAGCTTGTCGCGCTGTTCCTTGGTGAAATTGAGCTTGTTGGTGATGTCGGCGTAGTCCTCGGGGTGCTCATAGCGGAAACTCAGATCCTCCAGCTCCGTCTTGATTTTGTTGAGTCCCAAGCGGTTGGCCAGCGGTGCATAGATGTAAAGCGTCTCGCCCGCAATCTTGTATTGCTTGTTGGGAGCCTGCGAGGCCAGGGTGCGCATGTTGTGCAGGCGGTCGCAAATTTTGATGAGGATGACGCGGATGTCGTCGCTCATGGTGAGCAGAAGTTTCTTGAAGTTCTCTGCCTGCGCTGAGGCATGGTCGCCAAATATACCACCGCTGATCTTGGTGAGGCCGTCCACAATCATGGCGATCTTAGGCCCGAAGATGTTCTGCAGGTCCTCCACCGTGTAGTCGGTGTCTTCCACAACGTCGTGGAGCAGGGCCGCACAGATGCTCGTCGAGCCCAGCCCCATCTCCTCGCAGGCTATCTGCGCCACGGCAATGGGGTGCATGATGTAGGGCTCGCCCGACAGGCGGCGCACACCCTTGTGGGCTTGGCGCGCAAAGTTGAACGCCTTGGTAATGATGTCTACCTTCTTGCGGTGGCGCGTATGGAGGTACGTGTCTAACAGATGATGAAACGCATCGGTGATCAGCTTGTCGTCAGCGGCCTCGCGCTCTTTGTTTTTCAGCTCTTGCTCATCCATGACATTGGGGTTTTATGGGTATGACTTGGCGAATGGGAAAACGTGTGAAAAGGCTTCTTGGGGGTGTATCCTTAGGGTGTGAGGTGATTATTTCACCTTAATCTTCTTACCGGCTCTGATGCTGTTGCCCTTGATGCCGTTCAGTTTGCGCAACTTGGACACGGTGGTGTGGTGGCGCTCTGCAATCTCGCTCAGGGTGTCGCCGTTCTTGATGGTGACGTTCTTTGAGCGTACGGTACGCTTCTTGCTCTTGCTGCTTCTCGACCTCTTGCTACTTGAGCGGCTTTTGCGGCTCGCGCTGCTTCGGCTTGTTGCCGTGGTGGTCTTGCGCTCGGTGGCATCATTTTCGTTGCCATCCATGACGGTGGTCACGAGGTTCCCATCGGTGGCAGAGGCGTTTGCGGCATGGCTGTTGGGGTTCTCGATGCGCACCACCTGGTTGTTGTGCACCACGTAAGTGCCGCCGTCGGTAGGTCCGGCCTCCTTGCGCTTGGGCACGTAGTTCTTTGGATTGAAGGCGTAAACAGCCTCCTCGTTGTCGATGAACACGTTCACCAGGTCGGCGGGAAGGCGCAGAGCCGACAGCTTGCTGCTCCCATTCACAATGTTGCGACGGTATTGGGGGTTCAGGTCTTCCAGTTGCTCGATGTCGATTCCTATCACATGGGCGATCTGTTCGAAGTGAACGTCGCGGTCGAGCATGATGGTGTCGGTCTTGGCGGGCAGGTCGGCCGAAAGCGGGCAGATGTTGTGCTCGCAATAGTAATTCATGATGTAGTTGGCAGCGATGAAGGCGGGCACATATCCGCGTGTCTCCTTTGGCAGCAGGGAGTAGATCTTCCAATAGTCCTTCTCGCCCTTCAGACGGTGGATCGACTTGTTGATCTTCTCCGGTCCACAGTTGTATGCGGCGATGACCAGGTTCCAGTCGCCAAAGATCTTGTAGAGGTCGCTCAGGTAATGGGCGGCGGCGTATGATGCCTTGATGATGTCGCGACGTTCATCAACCAGCGAGTTGATGGTCAGTCCGTAACGTTTGGCGGTGGGAAGCATAAACTGCCACAGGCCCACGGCCTTGGCGCGCGATACGGCCTTGGGGTTGAGGCCCGACTCGATGACGGGCAAGTATTTGAGCTCCAAGGGCAGGTCGTAGGCCTCAAGGGCCTCTTCGAAGGTCGACATGTAGAAGTTTTGCGCGCCGAGCATGTAGGCCACCTTGCGGCGAAGGTCGCTGCTGTAACGGTCGATAAACTTCTGAACGATATCGTTGTAGGGCATCTCGATGATGGTGGGCAAGTGTGCGAGTCGCTCCTTGTAAACCTCTTGGTCGTAAACCGGGTTGACGTCGGGCAGGTTGCAATCGCTGTCGGCTTTGAGATGCATCTTCGCGTTGTAGAGGTTCATGAGGCTGTCGAGCTCCTGTGTCATGGAAGCCGGCAGGTCGATGTTTTCCTTTTTGCCTTGGTAGTTGGTGACTTCCACCGTCTCCTCCTCGTTGATTTGTGCGAGGGTGGGGGTGGCGCAGCCCATCATAAGCAAGGCAATCCATAATGATATTTTCTTCACGGTTTTATTCTTTTTATGTTTCCCATGCGTGTGGAGTGGTGTGCCCACGCGCAAGGAGTAACGATTCGTATAATGTTTTGGGGGTGTGGGCCTTTGCTTAGAAGCTCAGGCTGCATTGCAGGCCGATGGCTGCGTGGCTCAGGGAGCCTTGGCTTGGGTTGGCGTTGAGCACCGCGGGAGCGATGTTGAGGCTCAAGTCGGGCGATATGTCAAACTCCGACAGCGATGCGTCGACGTAGGCGTCGATGACCGAGAAGGCGTAAACGCCCACCATGACAAAGAAGCTCATGTCGCGCCAACGGCGGTAACGGTCCTTTCGTTTACGGAAGATTTCCTGCCAGCGGGCCTTATTGGCTTCTGTGATTTGTGTTCCGAGGTGCAGAAACTGGTTGTAGCTCTCGGTTGTGGGGTCGTTGTCCATGATGTCGAGGTATGCCTGACTGTAGTCGCGATACATCATGTTGTTCCAACGCATGGCGTAGGCGCATCCCACAAACCCACCGTATATGATGGGAAGTTTCCAATATTTGCGGTTGTAAATCTGTCCGGCTCCCGGCAGGACGAGTGCCATCCATAGCGCGCGTTTGGGTGAGGGTCGCCATGTGCTCCAGTTGCGCTTGTGGCGGACGGATGCGCTGTCGATGACGGAGAGGGCCGTGGTGTCGACAGCCAACAGTTGTTCGCCGTCGATGCGCACGCTGTCGTCGGCCAACACTATTGGCTTCAACGACCGATGGGCCGGGGCGTTCGCCGCCACGGAATCGGTTTGGGCGTGGGCCGATGGCGCACCCATGAGCAGGGCGGTGGCCATTGCCACCTGTGTGATTATGGTCTTAAGACGTTTCACCTATTGCTGTTTGATTTGGTCGAAGATCATCATGATGCGCTCCAATTCGTCGGCGTTGTTGAAGGGAATGCTAATCTTTCCCTTGCCTTTGCTGGAGCAGGTCATCTGCACTTTGGTTTGGAGGAATGACGACAGGCGGTCTTTCAGTTGGTTGAATTCCTCGGGAAGTTGTGGCTTGGCCACAATTTTTTTCTTTCCGTCCTCAATGTCGTCGCCGTTTTTCAGGTGTTGCGCAATTTCCTCCACCTTGCGGACCGACCATCCGTTCTTCAGGATCTCCTTGAACACCTTGAGCTGCAACGACGGACTGTTGAGCGCCAGCAGGGCACGGGCGTGGCCCATGTCGATCTCTTTCTTCTGCAAGGCCATCTGCACCTGTGCTGGCAACTTCAGCAGTCGGAGGTAGTTGGCGATGGCTGTGCGGCTCTTGCCCACACGCTCCGACACCTTCTCTTGGGTCATGCCTGTCTGTTCGAGCAAGTGCTCGTAGGCCAGGGCTATTTCGATGGCGTTGAGGTCCTCGCGCTGGATGTTCTCCACGAGCGCCATCTCCATGACGCTCTCGTCGTCGATGGTGCGGATGTAGGCGGGAATGCTCTTCAGTCCGGCCATCTGCGAGGCGCGCCAACGACGCTCGCCGGCTATGATTTGGAAGCGGTTTTCGGCTATCTGGCGCAGGGTGATGGGTTGAATGATGCCTATCTCGTGGATGCTGACGGCCAACTCCTTCAGTGCGTCCTCGTCGAAGAGGCTACGGGGCTGGTCGGCGTTGGGCTCAATCTGGTCCAGCGGTATCTCGTTGATGGTCGACGACCCTGCTGTGCGCACGGCCTCCGTAGAGAGCAGCGCGTCGAGTCCTCGACCTAAGGCGTTGTATTTCTTGCGTACTGTCATGGGTGTGGTTTAATGTTCGTGGCCAATGATTTCCTTCGCCAAGGCCAAATGGTTCTTGGCACCTGTGGAGTCGGCGTCGTAGAGAATGACGGGCAGACCGTGGCTGGGGCTTTCCGAGAGCTTCACGTTGCGCTGGATGACGGTCTTGAAAACCAATTCCTGGAAATGGCGTTTCACCTCGTCGTAGATTTGGTTGGCCAGGCGCAGACGACTGTCGTACATGGTCAGCAGGAATCCCTCGATCTCCAGTTTCGGGTTGAGTTTGCTCTTGATGATCTTGATGGTGTTGAGCAGTTTGCTGATTCCCTCCAATGCAAAATACTCGCATTGCACAGGGATGATGACCGAGTCGGCAGCCGTCAGCGAGTTGACGGTGATGAGGCCCAATGAGGGTGAGCAGTCGATGAGTATGTAATCGTACTCCGTCTTCAGTGGGTCGAGAATTTTCTTAATGACCTTCTCGCGGTTGTCGAGGTTGAGCATCTCTATCTCGGCACCCACCAGGTCGATGTGGCTGGGTATGATGTCGAGCCCTTCAATGTCGGTGGTGTAGATGGCGTCGCGCACATCGGCGTGGTCGATGATGCACTCGTAGAGCGAGCAATCCACTTCGCTGATGTCTACTCCCAATCCGCTGGATGCGTTGGCCTGCGGGTCAGCGTCGACGACGAGAACCTTCTTTTCCAGCGTGGCCAGCGATGCAGCCAGATTGATGGTGGTGGTTGTCTTGCCCACACCGCCCTTCTGATTAGCTAATGCAATGATTTTTGCCATTTTCCGAATATCTTTTCTTTTTTCGAGCAAACCCTGTTGCAACAAGGTTTTGAATGCAAAGATACATATTTTGTGCGAAAAAGAAGATAATTAAAGGTTTTTTCGTACTTTTGCAAGGCAAAACTTTTTGAAAAGATGGAAAACAAAAGACCTTTGATACTGATATCGAACGATGATGGATATCACGCCCCTGGAATTCGCAAATTGGTGGAGTTTGTCAAGGACATGGCCGATGTGCTGGTTTGTGCCCCTGAGGCCGCTCGCTCGGGTTATTCCTGCGCCTTCTCGGCTGTCGATTATTTGCGGCTGAAACCTCGCCACAACATGGGCGACACAACGGTCTATTCGTGCACCGGAACGCCTGTCGACTGTGTGAAGATTGCGCTCGACCAATTGTGCGCGGAGCGCCGCCCCACGATGATTCTCAGCGGCATCAATCACGGAGATAATTCGTCTGTGAATAATCATTACAGTGGAACAATGGGCGTGGCCAAGGAAGGTTGCATGAAATACATCCCTTCTGTGGCCTTCTCGAGTTGCTATTACGATGAGAACGCCAACCTGGAGCCCTTACGTCCGTATGTTCAGCGCATTGTTGGCGACGTGCTGCAAAAGGGGCTTCCCAAGGGTGTTTGCCTCAATGTGAACTTCCCCGCCGCCCAGAAGTTTAAGGGTATCAAAGTGTGCCGAATGACTTTTGGTAGTTGGATTGAGGAAACGGTGAAGGAACGCCATCCGCGTGGCTATGATTATTATTGGGTGGTGGGCAAGTATCGCAACGATGAACCGGGTGTGGAAGGCACCGATCAGTGGGCGCTCGACAATGGCTACGTGGCCATCACGCCCACGCAGATTGATGTGACGGCCTATGGTGCGATGGATGGCCTGAAGCAGATCTATGAATAAAACACTACGATTTTTCTTGAAAAAAGATAATTCATGAGATACTATCTGATAGTTGGCGAGGCGTCGGGCGACCTCCATGCTTCCCGGTTGATGCACGCCCTGAAGCGCGAGGACAGCCAAGCGGAGTTTCGCTTCTTCGGTGGCGACCTGATGGCTGCGGAGGGTGGATGCCGTGTGAAGCATTATAAGGAGTTGGCTTACATGGGCTTTGTGCCGGTGTTGCTCCACTTGCGCACCATCTTTAGCAACATGGCGATGTGCAAGCGCGACATCGTGGAGTGGAACCCCGATGTGGTGATTCTCGTGGATTATCCGGGATTCAACCTCGACATAGCGAAGTTTGTGCATGCCGAGACGCGGATACCGGTTTATTACTACATATCGCCCAAGATATGGGCGTGGAAGGAATGGCGCATCAAGCGCATCAAGCGCGATATTGACGAGTTGTTCTCTATTCTGCCTTTCGAGGTTCCGTTCTTTGAGGGGAAGCACCATTTCAAGATTCATTACGTAGGCAACCCCACTGTGGAGGAGGTCGACGGTTTTCGTGCGTCGTACCAAGAGAGTCGCGAGGCGTTTTGTTTGCGTCATCAGCTCGACCCCAAGCGACCTATCATCGCCTTGTTGGCGGGCAGCCGAAAACAAGAAATCAAGGACAACCTGCCCTCGATGATTCGGGCGGCGGCACCCCTGGCCGAGAAGAGTGGCGACGTTGGACAAGGCGCGCAGGCGCCGATGGAGCCTTACCAACTGGTGGTGGCGGGTGCGCCCGGCATCGACCACGATTATTATGAGCCCTTTGTGGGTGGTCAGCCTGTGCGTATGGTGACTGGTGAGACCTATCAGTTGTTGGCTCATTCCACGGTAGCGCTGGTCACCAGTGGCACGGCTACGTTGGAGACGGCTCTTTTCGGTGTGCCGCAGGTGGTGTGCTACAAGACGCCACTACCGTGCCTCATGCGTTTCGCCTTCAACCATATCATACAATGTAAGTTTATCTCGCTGGTCAATCTTATTGCTGATCGGGAGGTTGTGCAGGAGTTGTTTGCCGACCGTTTCCGAGTGGATGAGATACGCGGGGAACTGGCCAAGTTGTTGCCTGGCCGTCAGGGCCGTCAACAGATGATGCGCGATTATGAGGCTGTAAGGGCCGCCCTGGGCAAGGAAGTGGCGCCCGACAACGCTGCCCATATCATGGTGAAGATGCTCAAGAGAAACGCAGACAAGTGTTGAAAAGAATCAGAACATCTTGGTAATTTCCCCATTTCGGTCTAATGGCCGTTTTGGGGGTGTGGTAACAAAACAGTTAAGCTATTATTTCCGGGCCGATTTCTTGCGCCTCGGAAATAATAGCTTAACAATGATAGGACGTGGCGATTGCGCTTACAGCATGGTGATGGTGTAAAGATAAACCACAGCTGCGGGTATGGCCATGAGGCTTGAGTCGAAGCGGTCCATCATGCCGCCGTGTCCGGGCAGGATACTGCCGCTATCCTTTACGCCCAATGTGCGCTTAAACAGGCTCTCCACCAAGTCGCCCCAAGTTCCAAACACCACGACCACCAGTCCCAAACCTATCCAGCCTACCATGCTGAGCGTGTGGGTCTCGGCGCCTTTGTTGGCCAGGTAGCCAATGATGGCCGCCACGATAATGACCAGTATGCCGCCGCCAATGCTGCCTTCCCATGTCTTACCCGGTGAGATGCGTGGGAACAGTTTGTGCTTGCCCAGCAGTGAGCCGGCACAGTAAGCGCCCGAATCGTTCACCCAAAGGAAGATGAAGACGCTCAGGGGTAGCAACATGTCGTAGCTGACGCCACTGCCGTCGGGAGCCATCTCGAAGGCGAGAATGTTGATGAGCGAGAAGCCCATGGCAATATACACTTGTCCGAACATGGTGTATGCCCAATCGTTGATGGCGTTCTTGGTGTTGGCGTAGAGCTCGCTGATGAGCAGGTAAACTATGGTCAGCACATAAGGAACCATGACGATGAAGTTGCTCACGATTCCCGTTCGCCATGCAGCCACGGCGATGAAGAGGTAAACGCCTGCCACGGTCGATATGAAGCGGTTCACTTGCACGTAGGCAGCATTGTCGTTGACCAGTCCTGTGTACTCCCACATCGTCAGTCCGGTGATGAGGGTGAAGAGCAGGATCATTGCCCGGGGATTGAGAAATCCCGCTACCATCACGGCTACGAAGAGCACTCCTGTGATGGATCTCACAATCAGGTTCTTTTGTTTTTCTGTCATGTCTGTCAGTGTTTTTATGCCCTTGCGAAGGCCATGGCTTGGCACCTGTGGGGGCTTATGCCTTGTTGGTATCTTGCGTTTTGTCGTTGCTGCCCTGTTCGTTGGTCAGGCGTTTCTGCTCGGCTTGCGCAGCGTCGTGCTCGGCTTGCGCCTGCTTCACGATGTCGGGCATGTCTTCCAATTTAGGCTCGTCTTCTTTTTCTTTCTCTTTGGCCAGTCGCTCATTCTCTTGGATGATCTCTTCCGAGCGGCTTGCCCAAGGGCGTTTGCCAAAGATCTTCTCCACGTCGTCGGCGTAGATCACTTCCTTGTTGAACAACAGTTCGGCCAGTTGGTGATGGCCCTCCTTGTGCTGGGTCAGGATGTCCTTGGCGCGAGCATACTCCTCATTGATCATCTTGAGCACCTCATCGTCCATGATCTTGGCCGTTGTTTCGCTATAGGGGCGCTGGAACTGGTAGTCCTGATTGTTGTAATAGCAGATGTTGGGCAATTTCTCGCTCATTCCTGCGTATGCCACCATGCCGTAAGCGCTCTTGGTGGCGCGCTCCAGGTCGTTCATGGCACCCGTTGAGATCTGTCCCACAAAGAGATCCTCAGCGGCTCGTCCACCCAGCAGGGCGCACATTTCGTCGAGCATTTCCTCCTTGGTGGTGATCACTCGCTCCTCGGGCAGGTACCAAGCGGCGCCTAAAGCCTGTCCGCGTGGCACGATGGTTACCTTGATCAGCGGGTTGGCGTGGCGGCAGAACCAGCTGATGGTGGCGTGTCCGGCCTCATGGATGGCGATGGAACGCTTTTCCTCGGCAGTCATCACCTTGGTCTTCTTTTCGAGTCCGCCGATGATGCGGTCTACGGCGTCGAGGAAGTCTTGCTTGCTTACCGTGCTCTTATTGTGGCGAGCTGCGATGAGGGCAGCCTCGTTACACACGTTGGCGATGTCGGCGCCCGAGAATCCCGGCGTCTGTCGGGCCAGGTAGTCGATGTCGAGCGTGTGGTCGGTCTTCAGCGGTTTCAGGTGCACCTGGAAGATGGCCTTTCGCTCAGCCAGGTCGGGCAGGTCCACGTGGATCTGCCTGTCGAAACGTCCGGCGCGCAGCAATGCCTTGTCGAGCATGTCGACACGGTTGGTAGCTGCAAGCACGATGACACCCGAGTTGGTGCCGAATCCGTCCATCTCGGTGAGCAGTGCGTTGAGCGTGTTCTCGCGTTCGTCGTTGCCACCCATCGAGGGGTTCTTGGAGCGTGCGCGTCCCACGGCGTCGATCTCGTCGATGAAGATGATGCACGGAGCCTTTTGCTTGGCTTGCGCGAATACGTCTCTGACGCGCGATGCGCCCACACCGACAAACATCTCAACGAAGTCGGAACCCGACATGGAGAAGAAGGGCACGCCCGCTTCGCCCGCCACGGCTTTCGCAAGCAAGGTCTTACCGGTTCCCGGAGGGCCAATGAGCAGCGCTCCCTTGGGAATCTTTCCGCCCAGTTCGGTGTATTTCTGTGGGTTCTTGAGGAAGTCGACGATCTCCTGCACCTCTTGTTTGGCGCCCTCCTGGCCTGCTACGTCCTTAAAGGTTATGCCCATCTCGCCAGCCTTGTCGTAGAGCTTGGCCTTGCTTTTCCCCACGTTGAAGATGCCGCCTCCGCCGCCACCGCCACGCATGCCGCGTGTCATGTACCAGAAGAAGAATATCAATGGCAGGAGCCACAGCACATTGACCAAGAGGTTGAGCATGTCGCCGCTCTTCTCGTTCTTATAGCTGAAGCTCTTCAGCTTTCCGCTTTTCTGTTGCGTGTCGAGGTATCGCTCAAGCTCGTCGACCGAGCCAAACTCCACCTTGACAAAGGGGCTTGATCCTACCTGCTGGGCCGTTTGTTGGAAGACGTTGCGGATGTATTTGGCCTTGACGAACATCTGGAGCGTGTTCTCGTCCTTGTTGATGATGACGTTGTCGGCGTAACCTTTCTCCACATACGACTTGAAGTCGGTGTAAGAGGCATCCTTGCTGGCGCCTGCCGATTTGGCCAAGGAGTCGCCGCCGCCCGTGAAGAACAAGAATGCCAGGGCCACGGCAATGAAGATGTATAGCCAGTTCATGTTGAACCGGGGCATCTTGGGTTGGTTATCCTTGTTGGGGAAGGGATGGTTGTTGTTTTCCATGATTACTTATTGATGTGTGTGCTTGGTCGGCACTTGCCTGTTGGTGTGCCAACGATCAGTCGATATTGGGCAACCTTGTCAGTTTGGCGTCTTCCCAAAGGTTCTCTAAGTCGTAGAATGTTCGCAGTTCGGGAACGAAGATATGCACCAGGACGTCTACGAAGTCGATGGCCACCCATTGGTTGGCTCCCAGTCCGTTCACTCCAACGGGCTTCTCCTTCAGTTCCTTTCGGCACACTTCGCTGATCGATTCGGCGATGGCCTCCACCTGTGAGGGTGAGTTGCCCTGGCAGATGACGAAGCTCTTTGCGATGGCTCCGTCGATGTGGCTCAGGTCGGCGATGACGATGTCTTGTCCTTTCTTCTCTTGGATACCTTTGATAATGGCGTTTACAAGATTTGTTGTCTCTGTCATTAAAATGTTCTTAATAATACGATTGTCGTGATAATTATCTTAGATAGTTGGTACAAAGTTACATCAAATCATTGACATATCCTTGGAAAAACATACATATTTGATGTTTTTTATGAACTAAGTGCATTCCTTAAGGTTCGCGCCTTTCTACCTTATTATATATGTTGGCTATGATGCGATGCGAACTGTGAAGACCCGAATTGGGGTGTTTTGTTGAAAAAGGAGAAAAAATAATAGGTTTTGCGAAAAAAGTTGGTGAAACCTTTGGTGGTTTCGAGAAAACCCGCTACCTTTGCACTCGCAATTCAGAAATGAATACGCAAGGAACTTTGGGGTATGGTGTAATGGTAACACTACAGATTCTGGTCCTGTCATTCATGGTTCGAGTCCGTGTACCCCAACAATAAACCAAATTGCTTTCAACGGCAGTTTGGTTTTTTTGTTTTATAACGCTTATGGTATCAAGAGAAAAATGGATAGTCCGACTGGCGTATGTGGCGCTGTCGTTGTTGTTCGTCGGCATGTTGGTTTGGCCTTGCCTGGGTCAGGCCCAGGGTTCTGGTGCGCCCCGAAAAGGTCTTTTGTGGCGTGCAGGGACGGTTGTCAGCCCACAGGAGGTGGATAGGTTAGGTGTGGAGCGGTGCTTCCGTGTGGAACCGATACCCGACGAGGTGTTTGCCCGCATGCGTGGCAAGTCGTACCCTGCTCACTGCCGCGTGAGCCGTGAGAGCTTGCGATATGTACGGTTGTTGCATCGCGATGCGGACGGTAGGATTCGCATGGGTGAGTTGGTGTGCCACAAAGAGGTGGCTTCCGACATGCTTCGTATCTTCCGTCGGCTCTATGATGAGCGCTATCCCATCCAAAGTGTGCGGTTGATCGATGACTTTGGGGCAGACGATGAGCGGTCGATGCGCGCCAACAACACCAGTTGTTTCTGCTATCGTGAGGTGAAAGGGTCGAGTAAGCTCTCGGCTCATGCCCTTGGGACAGCGGTTGACATCAACCCCCTTTACAATCCTTATTATCGCAAGCATCGCAATGGCAAGGTGACGATCCAACCGTCGAATGCCGCCAAATACTGCGATCGCATGGCATCTTTCCCTTATAAGATTACACGTGGCGACCTGGCCTATCGTCTCTTTGTAGCCCACGGCTTTCGTTGGGGAGGCGCTTGGCGCACGGTAAAGGACTATCAGCACTTTGAGAAATAGTTCCTCATCAGCCATCAGGTCTTGCTTTCAGCTGGCCAAGGTTTACCCTCGATCGGCCATGGTTTAATTTCCGTCGGCTATTAGGTCTTGCTTTCAATTGGCCATTAGAATTGAGCCCCAATTGGTCTAACGACCGATTGGGGATTATTTGTGCTCTCTTGATTCTTTTCCCCCTGCATCTTATATCAGCAAACAGCCCTCTCCGTGCGTTGTCTTTCGCACGGAGAGGGCTGTGATTGTTGTGGCTACGATTGATTTGGCGGTTGTGGGCCGTGGCGTAGCGTTCAGGCGCTTGGGTGCCGCTTAGTCTTTGTTTTCAGCAGCTTCGTTGGCCGTCTTCTCTTCCTTGTTCTGGTTGTCGATGGCCTTGATCTTCTGACGTGTCAGCTCCACCTCGTCCTTGAGCTTCTGCACCTTGCGGTTCATCTCGTCGACGAGTGAGTTGCCGCGCTTGCTGGCGATGTTGAGGAATCCGAGGTTGTTCTCGTAGGTCGACACCTCTTGCTTGAGCTGCTCATAGCGGCGCATGAGGCGTGAACGCTCGTTGTCGACGGCGTCTTCTCCTCGCTTGGCCACACTCTTGAGGTTGCTCTTGAAGTTGTCGAGGCGACGGCGCTGTGTGGAAATGTGCAAGTCCTTGTAGATCTTGTCGAGTACATCGTGGAACTCCTTGTACACCTTGTCCTTCTCCCTGTAGGGCACATGGCCGATGCCGTTGTATTCCTCGATGAGCTGCTGCACCTTCTCCTGCACATTGTCGGTAGCTTCCTCGGCTATAGCCTTCAGCTGCTCTATGACGTTGCGCTTCTTCTCCAGGTTGGCGTTCTCCTCGCTTCTTGTGCCGGCGTGAGCGGCCTTGCGTGCGTCGAAGAAGTGGTTGCAGGCCGTGAGGAAATCGCTCCAGAGCTTGTCGCCCAATTTCTTTGGCACTGTTCCGATGGTCTTCCACTCCTTCTGCAGGGCCACGAGCTTGTCGCTGGTAGCCTTCCAGTCGGTTGAGTCGGCGAGCTCCTGTGCCTGAGCCACGAGGGCGCGCTTCTTCTCGGCGTTCTCGGCAAAGCGCTGCTTCATCTCCTTGAAGTGTGCAGCCTTGTTGGTGAAGAACTCATCGCAGGCGGCGCGGAAGCGTTCGAAGATCTTCACGTTCATCTTCTGCGGTGCGAATCCGATGCTCTTCCACTGCTGTTGGATAGCGATGATCTGCTTGCTGTGGTTCTCCCAGTCGCTTGAGTTCTTGTTCTCCTCCTTGGCGATGGCCTCCACCTGCTCACAAAGCTCGGTCTTTTTCTGCAGGTTCTCTTCCTCCTGGGCTCTCAACTGCTCAAAGTGCTGCTGGTGCTTCTTGTTGATGACGGTGCTGGCGGCCTTGAAGCGGCTCCATATTTCCTCGCGAAGCTCCTTGGCAACGGGGCCAATCTCGCGATACTGTACGTGCAGCTCCTGCAACTGGTGGAATGCGCTCACCACATCATCCTCAGTACCCAGGCGCTCAGCCTCTTCGCAAAGCTTGGTCTTCAGTTCCAAGTTTTTCTTGAAGTCGTACTCGCGTGCCTCGCGGTTGAGGTTGAGCAAGTCGTAGAACTGCTCCACATAGAGTTGGTAGTTGCGCCACACCTCGTTGGCCTTCTCAGCGGGAACGGCCTTGATGTCTTTCCATTCCTGCTGCAGGGCCTTGAACTCATTGTATGACTTGTTGGCCTCCTCGGGTGAGGTAGCCATGGTTTTTATCTTTTCGATGATTTCCAGCTTTCGCTTGAGGTTGCTCTCTTTCTCAGCCTCTTGCTGCTGGAACAGCTTGGTGCGCTTCTCTCTGATGACCTGCATCTGCGCCTTGAAGTCGTCTTCGTCCTCATCGGGTGTCACGACATACTTCTCGGGGTCGCCTCCGGCCTCCAGGTAATCTTTCTGTTGTTGCTCGCGCTCTGCTACGTGGAACCTGTAGAAAGCCGACTTCAGGTGCTCCACCTCGTCTTTGTTGGGAGCATCCTCGCTGCTGGCTATTTCCTTGGCACGCGCCAGCACCTCTTGCTTGTTGGCGTAGATTTTCTTGAATGTCTCTTCCTTGGGTGCGCCCTCAGCGTCGTCCGTTTGGGCTTCAGCCACCTCTTGGTTGCTGGCCACATTGTCGGCTTTCGCCTCCGGCTTGTCGTTGGGCGTTGCTTCCGCCTTCACCTCTTCGGTGCTCACATTCTCCACTTCAGAAGCTGCTTGCGCTGTCTTCTGCTCGTTTTCAAACTTGTCCTGCTGCAGAACATTCTCTTGAGAGTCCATCATTTCACTGTTTTAAGTTTATGACTCAGGTTCCTGTGCCATGCCCTTTGCGCAACGATAGCCGTTGAAGGGCGTGGCGACCAATGTTTTAAATTATTTTTTGCAAACTTAAACAAAAAAAACGGATATGGCAACAAATCGATGTTTTTTTTTCGTTGCATGGCCCTTTTTGTGGTCCTTGCCCTTTCATCGCTGGGCGAAGGCAAGGGCCATCTGGCTAATAATACTCTTCTTCGGTTATCTTGGCTTTGACGGGCTCACCGAATGATTGCTTGAGGAGATTGTCGTAATCCATGTCTCTGAAAAACTTGACCTCGTATTTCTCTTTTTGTGTGGTAGCGTGGGTGAGGGTCTCGTCGAGTGCCAGGTGGTAGGCCATCTTGCCATCCTTGAACAGGATGACGCTGGCTCGGTTGATGCGGTCGTCAAAGTTGTGCTTGGTGCTGATGAGGACATCGTAGAGCTCAATGGCTTTGGCAAAGGCCTTGCGTGCCCGTGCGCGGTCGCCTTGATAGTCGCGTGCCATGCCCTCGACCGTGTAGAACTGCGGGTTCTGCGGATACACCCGGTGCAGGGAGTCGAGGCATGGATACAGGTTTTGGAAGTCATGGCTGCGCATCAATGCGTCAATACGCATTCCGGCTTGAAAGCGTTCTTGCTTGGCTTCCTGTTGCCTGTCGTTTCTCGCCTTGCACAGCAGCAAGGTGAGCAACAGCGCGCACACCATGAAAAAGAGTGTCTTGATAGTCTTTGTTACCATAGGTTTATGTTTTAAGTGTATGAAAGGTGTTTTGGTATCCGTGGAGTTTTTCTGATCCGCTTATTGTGCAAAATGCAATTGTGACTTTATAGAGTCATAATCCGCCTTCCTCCAATATTGTTCCACTTCCAGTGAATCCTTGTGGTTATGTCTGATGGCCAATATCTCGTCAAGTGCTTTGTTGTAGGCATTTTTCCCATGGAGCGCTTGTATGATGAAAGCACGGTTGACTAAGTTGAACATATTGGGATCTTTTTTTATGATCGAGTCGTAAATGCGTAACGCCTGGGAATATGCAACACGAGCCTTCAGCGTGTCATGTTGCATGTCATGTGCCCAACCTTCTGCAAAATGAAGAAGCGGATCCTTGGGGCTTTTGACATACATAGTGTCTATGTAGGCAAGAGCAGCCTCGCATTCTCTCTTGTTCAGGTAGCCTCCCAAATGTGACCATTCCTTTAAAATCTCTTGCTTGTTTGCTGATTGCATGTCTTTAGTTTCTCTACAAGAGAATAAGCTAAGGACAAGTAAGCTCATCAAAAGTACGAAGTTTAGTTTGTTCCTTTTAAATAAATCTATCATTTCCTATGTGTTTGTTTATTCGTATATTGGTTCCCTCTTGTTTCTTGCAGCTGCAAGAAACAGAGGAAACGTGATTTCAATTATTAAAATGGATAAATGGTGCGTTTTACTGAATAGTTTGCATGACCAGCCCCAGAATCATGGTCGTATCCGATATACAAAGTTATAGTGATAGCTCCTGATTTGGGTAAGTCTATATCAATGCATCCAACAGGTGACCATCCGCTGCTCACGGCATATCCGTTAGGATCGAGTGACAACTTTTTAAATTCACCACCATTAATTCTGACGGATGCGTTAAAATGGCGATCGTCAAAATTGATAGGACAAACGGAAGCGCTTAAAAACATCTTGTATCCCGTAATTTTTGCAGTGTACTGATAGTTAAAAGAACCTTTTATCCCCACACCTTCAACCGGCAGAATAGTCCATGCTATGTCTGTCCATGTTACGATTTTTTGTGGGTACGGATTATGTGAGACACCTCCATGGCCACCACTTCCACTGTTGTGACTTCCGCCATTACTACTCCCTTTTCCATTCCATGTTCCGTTTCCTGTTTCAGTTTCAGAAGGAGACATTGAACTTATATAGTCCATAGGGTTTGAGTTCCATGGATCGGAGTCCATGGAAGACCAGTAGTCGAACATGGAACTTGACCCTCCGGAACCTGAATTGGAACTGGATGCAGTGACCGTAACACCTTTTAGGCAATAGCCCAATCCTTCAACATATCCGCCAGGCCAAGTGTCGTTGTCAAGCATGGTCTCATATTCTTTCTGTGTGTAGGGGTTACTTGCAGATCCCTTGGCTGCTGTGTCATTACCGCTTTGCGCGCAGACACTGTAAACTTTAATTTTTTTCATGTTGAAAACTTTTATTAAAAAATATTATTGATAAATTATATTTGCTCGTGCCTTATCAGCACGCAACAATCTTTTCTGTTCATAATGACGCGCAGGTTGGCAGACATATACTTTTCCTGCACGAAATGCTCCTTTGCCAATATGGCGAGCATGTTGCTTTCCGTTACTTGCCTGTGTGGTAGCATGGACAGCTTTTCAGGGATATTCCAGCTTAGTATGATGAAGCGGGCTGACAACTTCGCCAAATTACTCAGGGCGACAGGCACCAGCTCTTGGGGTATGTAGGGAAGAACATCCTTGCACACCACCATGTCAAACTTGTTGTCCACTTCCAGATCTTCTGTCAAGTCGGCTACCCCACAAGGCGTATCTCCTTGAGGTAGCAGCATGGCGGACAAGGCTTCGGTACTTGGGTTGGCATCGTATCCGGCAAATGACAGACCTCTGCTTCTCCACTGGGCCACATAAAGTCCATCGCCGCATCCCATGTCCAGTCCCGTCCTTGCATCCACATCGCACCACATCCTTGCCACATAGTCTACAAATTTCGAGTCGTATCCATACTTTTGAAAACCGTTGTAAATCCAACCGCCTGTTTCACCTATCTTTATAGGATAATCTTGGAGTAGATACTTGTCAATCCTATCCAGTAATAGCGTACTTACAGGTAGTTCAAACTTCCGCGCAAAAAGACATTCGTTTTCCAACAGATAGTGGAAATGCTCGCATCCCAGGTTGGCAGGGCGATTCCCATTTTCGTATTTCCAATGGATAAACCGATGGTTCCATGACTCAATGTTCTCTTTTCCCATCAGGTTCACCAATACTGTTGCCACATAGCACTCCTCTGGTGCGAATGTCATCCACATTTGTCCGTAAAGTTGAGGGTGGTGGTCCGTGTAGTCTAGCAGAGTCTCTGCAGCCTTGCGTGTGATAGAAAACCATTGCGAACCTCCGTATAAATGGTCAAAGGCATCGGGTATGGGTCGTTTGGCGCCTTTGTCGCGTTGTTCTTTCACTTGTTCCCAAACCCATTTGCGGGGATTGTCATGGCTGGCAGCGTAGTCGTATGGATAAAAGTATTGCAACCTCCTGAAAGTGTTGTTTTCCCATCTTGGGTGTGGCAAGTGTAAGTAACTGATGAATTCTTTTCCTGGCCTTTCTTCAAAAAACCTTAGGAAACATTCAAGTGGCCGGGTTGGGTAGTCTTGTCCGCTAATGAGGTGGTAATAATCTGCCGCCCCCATTTTCACAGCCATGCGCAGCAAGTGCATTTCACTTTCCAACACACTTGTGCCACCCCAATTAACATCATATTCCCGTGAGACGAGTTTCACTTGCGGGTAAGCAAGTAGCCTCCTCTCGTCCTCATTTCCAATGGCCTGTTTCTTGTCGATGTGTATGTACACATCACAGTCATGTTCGAAATACTCTACAAGCCTACATAATTGCTCCACATTCTTGTGGGCTAAAATTAAAACACTATGTTTCATATGAAAAACAATTAAAAAATATTTAATATTCGCACTTTCTGTTAGTGCGTTTGGTTTTCAGGTTTTGCCTCTTGGTAGTCTTTTGTGCAAATTGTTATTGTCCCCCTGATGTTTGATTGCACTCTTTACAATCTGTCGCAAAGATATGTTTTTTTAGGTTCTCCTCCAAATGTTTTGATGCTTTTTCAGTTTTTTTGTTTAGGAGGGTTCTGTAAGGCATGGGCATAAAAGACGCACCGTGTCTTTTGTGGCTTGTGGTGTGAATAGAGGTGGAGACGGTAAGCTCGCAAGGAACCTACCGCCTCGTTGTCGTAACAAAAAGGCGTGTGGTTTGCTCAGGCAGGATGGCTCACAGCAACCGCTTGTATCGCAGCACCACCCAGCAGAGGGCGCTGACGGCGAACGACATGACGAGCGTAATGGCGAATCCCCATGAGTTTTCTTCCAGTCCGTTGATTACGTTCATGCCATAAAGTGATGCGATGAACGTTGCCGACATCATGATGATGGTGACGGAGGTGAGCGTACGCATCACCGTGTTCATATTGTTGTTGATGATGCTCGAGTAGGTGTCCATGGTCGACTCCAGGATGTCTGAGTAGATGCTGGTGGTCTCTCTCGCCTGCGTCATCTCGATGTTGACGTCTTCGATGAGGTCTGCGTCGAGCTCGTCCACCTGCAGCTTGAACTTCAGTTTCTGCAGCAGGTTCTCGTTTCCTCGGATGGAGGTGATGAAGAATGTGAGCGAGTCTTGCAGCCTTGATAGTCCGATGAGGCTCTCGTTGTTCACCTCGTGGTCGAGGTTGTGCTTTGCTTTCTCGATGAGCGCGTTGATTTGCTTCAACCGTTTGAGGTACCAAACGGCCGACGACAGAAAGAGTCGGAAGATCATGTCAACGTAGTCGGTGAATCCCTCACCGCGTTTCTGCTGATACGACACGAAGTCGATCATCATGTTGGTTTCGTAGAAGCACACCGTGATGGTTACGTCGCGCTTGTGGATGATGCCGAGGGGCACGGTGGTGTAGGGCGTGCGCGACCGTATCTCCTTGACGTAGGGTATACGCAGGATGATGAGCATCCAACCGTCGTCGTACTCATAGCGTGCGCGCTCATCGGTATCGCTGATGTCGCTGAGGAAATAATCGGGTATGTTGAACTTCTCTTCGAGTTCTCGCTGGTCCTCGTCGGTGGGGCATGTCACTTGAATCCAGCAGTTGGGTTGCCATTCGGGAATGGCTTTCAGGGTCTTTTCAATGTTCCAATATGTCTTCATTGTAGCTAATCTCCGTCATTAAACATGTTGTGGGGATTAGCCGCGTCTGCGTCTGATCCTCACGTCATTGGTTGAAATTGTCCGCGTGATAATCGTCCATTTGTTTTGTGATATTGGTTTTGTGGCTGCAAAATTATAAAAAAACAACCAAAGGGCGCGCAAAAAACTCTATTTTTTGCGCGCCCTTGGTTATTTTATCCGTTTTGTCACACAGGGGGAGGCTGCCATGGCAAGTGGCACCTCCGCTTGTGTGTTTACTTCTTCGGAGCCTGCTCCAGGACGGCGATGAGCATCTTCCAGAACGGCTCGGCGGTGGCAATCTCGAAGCGCTCCGTGGTGGTGTGCGGCGAGAGCAGTGTGGGGCCAAACGACACCACGTCCATGCCCGGATACTTGCTCAGGATGACCGAGCACTCCAGTCCGGCGTGGTCGGCCTGTACGATGGCCTCTTCGCCCGTCTGGTCCTTGTAGACCTTTCTCATGAGGTTGAGTATCTCGCTGTCGGGGTTGGGGTCCCATCCGCCGTAGCTGCCGCTGAGCTCGGTCTTCATGCCGGCCATGTCGAAGCAGCTCTCGAGCGTGGTGGCCACATACTCCTTCATGTCCTCGCGGCTTGAGCGTGCCAGGATCTTGATGACGGCCTTTCCGGCCTCGATGTCGATGATGGCGAGGTTGGAAGAGGTCTCCACGACGTTGGGGTAGGCCGGGATCATGCGCACCACGCCGTTGTGGCAGGCATAGATGGCGTTCACGAGGTTGTCCTGTATCTCCTGCGGAACCAGTTCGGCGGGGTTCTCCACATCCTCGACAAAGAACTCTACGTTCTTCTCGATGCCGCGATACTCATCCTCGATGATGGCGCGCTGCTTGTCCACGAGAGCTTTCAGGGCTTCCACCTGGTCGGCGGGCAGGGCCACGACCACTTCGGCCTTGAAGGGGATGGCGTTGCGCATGTTGCCGCCGTGCCATGAGGCCAGGCGTGCGCCCGTCTCGGCGATGGCCTTGCGCACCAGGCGCACCATCTCCTTGTTGGCGTTGGCGCGTCCCTCGTTGATCTCCAGTCCGCTGTGTCCGCCGCGCAGTCCTTTCAGCGTGACGCGCACGGCCTTCTCCTGGTTGTTGGCCACGGGCTTGTACTCGAGTGATGAGGTCACGTCGATGCCTCCGGCTGATCCGATGACAAACTTGCCCCAGAGCTCCGAGTCGAGGTTCATGAGGATGTCAGAGTGCAACTCGCCCTCCGGCAGTTCGTTGGCGCCGTACATGCCGGTCTCCTCGTCGCGCGTGATGAGCGCCTCCACGGGTCCGTGCTTCAGGTCGGCGCTCTCCATCACACCCATGATGGCTGCCACGCCGATGCCGTCGTCAGAGCCCAGCGTAGTGCCGCGTGCATGCACCCATCCGTTCTCGATGTAGGTCTCGATGGGGTCGGTCTCGAAGTTGTGCGTGCTCTCGGGCGTTTTCTGCGGCACCATGTCCATGTGTGCCTGCAGCAAGACCACCTTGCGGTCCTCGTAGCCCGGTGTGGCGGGCTTGCGCATCACGATGTTGCCGGCGGGGTCTTGGAAGGCCTCCACGTTGTGCTCCTTGGCCCAGTCGAGCAGGAACTGCTGTACTTTCTCAAGATGTCCTGACGGACGTGGCACCTGCGTCAGCGCATGGAAGTTGCGCCAGATGGCGGCGGGTTTCAGGTTTGCGATTTCACTCATAATATTATGTTTTAAAAGTTAATGGAATCAGGCTGTGTGTGGCGCCATGGCCGACCGCTTGCGTGTGAACGAGAGCGCCAGCCAGGCGTAAACGCCGAGGAGCACCACCAGCAGTGTCTGCACCGAGTGCACGATGAGCACGAAGAAGAGCGCGTCGTTGGCTCCCACGCCATAGAGCATGAGCATGGTCTTCACGGCGAAGTGCCAGGGCCCTGCTCCGTTGGGTGTGGGCACCACCACGGCTATCGATCCCACGATGAAGGTCACCAGGGCGCTGCTCATTCCCAGGTGGGAGGTGGCGTCGAAGCAGAAGAACGTGAGGTAGTAGTGGAGGAAATAGCTCAGCCAGATGGCCGCCGTGAGGCCGATGAAGAGCGGCACGTTCTTCACGTAGCGCACCGACAGCACGCCTTGCCACAGTCCGAGGAATATTCCTTTCACCTTATTATATATAGCCATGCTGCGCAGCAGGTACCACAGCAGAATGATTACCGCCACGCCGCAGATGGCCGTCACCATCCATCCTGTGGAGGAGAAGCTGGTCAGCATCTCGTCGACGCGTGTGCCCGTCTTCTTGAAGAAGGTGTCGAAGATGCTGAATTGGCAGAGCAGCGTGATGCCCGTTACCACGAGGATGAGCGTCGAATCGATGGCCCGCTCTGTCACCACGGTGCCCAGGGCTTTGGGAAACGACACGCCGTCCCACCGTTTGAGCACGCCGCAGCGTGCAAACTCGCCGATGCGCGGTATGATCAGGCTTACGGCATACGAGAGAAACACGGAGTTGATCGCCACGGCGACACGGGGCTTCTCGCCCACGGGCTCCAGCGTTTGCCGCCATCGCCAGCCACGGAAGGCTTGCGCCATGATGCCGAACGGGAACGACAGCAGCATCCATGTCCAGCTCATCTCGTGGAACAGCACGTGCTCCATGCGATGGAAATCAAAGTCGCGATACATCCAATAGAGAATGGCACCGCCGAGTATCAACGACAGCGCCACTTTGAGAATGTCGCAGAGGGTCTTTTTCATTTATTTCTATCAAGGTCTTGCCATAGGGCGCAATGGGCTTTTGCGCGTGCTGCGCCGAATGCAATCTGTGTTATGCTGTGATGCAACTTTATTAGTACAAAGATAGTGTAAATCGGTCGAACGGCAAAGGAAATAAACTTTTTTTTGATTTTCCACCTCTTTATTCCATCTGCCAGTGGCACGGTAGGGGATGGGGTGGGCCGCCGTGGCGTGCCAAAATGGCCGATGGCACACGCCGAATGACATGTAGGCACATGCTGCCGACTTGGGCTTGACCTATGTCAAACGGAGGCGTTGATATGCGTCAAGCGAATTGACGCGGGTCAATTAAATATAGGAAAAACACACGATTTTAGCCTACTGTTTGCGCACACAGCACGCTTTTTGTACCTTTGCATCGTCGAAAGACAAGAAGATTGTAATTCAAGTAACACCGCGCAAGCGGGAAAAAGAAAGGCCGCCCACAAGGGGTGGTGATTAGAAAATTATAAAAACAGAGAAAGGAAAAAGTTATGAGTATGATGACATTTATCACGATCGCAGCTGTCATGTTCGTAGGTGCTTCAGCCCTGGCATTGGTTATGGACCACATGGTGGAGGGTGCCAAGTAAGCGGACAGCCGCTTTTTAATTTTGACTATTAGTTTTGATTCGATAAAGAAGGCTGAGGTTCCCACGTGGAGTCCCAGCCTTTTTCTGTGTAGGTAGGGGCTTTTTCGTATATGAAAGAAGGGGACCATCGTGTGGTTGGATACCTCCCAAACGTTACATTGTTGGCTCATCCGACATTTGGAGTGATTTGAAGTGCGCATCACATCTAATAGCTCTGGCCTCAGACGGCTTTCACAACGAATAGTTAATTTA
>JABLTL010146732.1_pt1 | contig 32234 bp, 30 predicted proteins | sample 7160151 | NCBI WGS metagenome assembly JABLTL01 (sample SAMN14651223, study PRJNA627086) | human gut metagenome | isolation source: feces | host: Homo sapiens
TCATATTCACAGGAAAACTGTGCTGAAAGTTCAAAACTTGAAACTATCGCAGGCGATCAGGAAACTGGTACTGCTGAATTCTTGATTCGTTACGGAACAACTTATATCAAAGAGTCAAGTGCTCCTCAAGGATATAAGCTATCTGATGAAGTTGTAAAAGTTAAATTTACGGACGAAGGATTGTTTGTAAATGACAAGGAAGTACACGTAGATGATAATCATCGTTATTCAATCGTATACCAGAATGTCTTGTTGCCTAGTGTAAACACAGGTACTGCTAAAAACAAAGACATGATGTATATGATGTTAGGTATTGTTGTTATCGCATTAGGTGCTTCCATTGCAACTGTTCGCAAGATTCGCAAAAGTGAAGATTAATTTTTAAGAGGAAGGGTTTGTACCTTCCTTTTATTGCATATGGGACTAAACCTAAATGTTAGTTTCATATGCAATACATTTATGTATTGTATAGATAGGTCATATTATTCATGATTTAAGGCAGATTGCCTTAACAAAAAAAGGTGGTGTAAATGTTATGAGCGATGACACGATAAAAAACATAAATAAAACAATTGTCCATGAGGATGGGAAAATTGATAGTTTTGATAAACAACTTATTAATTTAAGTGGTGGAATATTTGATGTTCGTTTTCCTTTGGTTGTTAGTGATAATACAAATTGTTTGAGTTATATATCGACAATCAACGAATCGAAACCTCTTACTATGATGGTTTCTACTGCTATAAAAATCAGAGAGAAGCATGATATTGGCTTTGCTTATGTTAGTCAGGTCAATGATTTATTGAAAAACAGCATAATGGCATTTGAGTCATTAAAACACGATACAAGTGTTATTGTGTTGTTGGATGATTATGATGATATTGATGATCCAATGATTGCAGTGTGTAGAACAGATAAAAAGGTTGGATATGTTGATGTGAATGAGATTACATCTATTTATGACAGGGAACAATTCTCATCGTTGTTGCAACGTACCTATAATAGCAACTGTACTTTTTTTATCAATAATAAAGAAAAAACAGAGCAAATTATCAATTCATTCCAATTCCAAGTGTTGGATGATTTGAAATTTGCTCTATCTACTTCATATGATAAATATTCATTTAATAAATGTCAAGTTGAACAAGATTTATTGTTGAATGTTGAATTTTCTGATTATTTAGGCTATTGGAAGATGATAGATCAAACCGAGTCGAATGGAAGCATATATTATTGTTTTGAGTCTAAAGATGATAGTTCTTATCCATTCTTAGTGGTTGATGAAGATTTAAATGTACTATGTGAGTCTTTTGATGAGCTTGAAATTGCTGTAGAAAATTACTTGAGTGAAAATGATTTAGACATGTCTATTTAAGGCAGATTGCCTTAAGAAATGTAAGGAGATGATGAGTGATGTACTTTAATAATGATATTAAGATCAATAAATTTATAAATAGATCCGATTTTAACAATTATTTGAACTGTATGTTTCGTACTGACAGTTCACAGAAATTGACTAATGATCTTACACCAAAAAATAAATGCTATACTATGGACAACCCAGAAGATACAGGTGTCTTTCAGTTTGATTTGAAAGCACGCAAAGCGGTTAAAAATGGATTTTTCGATCAATGGAATCATGATGTAGACCATCTGTTTTTTGCTAGAGTTGAATGCCCTAGAGATGATATTTTTGAATGGAATGAATATATGCATAAGGAAATGCAGTCAATCCTGTATGATTTAATAAAGGAACATTATTATCCAGTTCTGATTGTTATTCATAACGATCAGCCGAAGGATTCTTGTCATTTTCATATTCTTTTGGATTATATTGATCCAGATAATTAAATCAGAAAGATGATGTGCTGCCATCATAAAATTTGCAGGATGAAGGGAAGGTGTTGAAAAGAATGCATTTAAAAAGATATTTATGTACTGGATTGATATCCTCTATGATGTTAGTAACTTCATCTTTAGGTATACAGGCTAAAAGTACCAGTACGTTACACATAGAATTGACGGGCGGTTTAGGAACGGCAGAAATCATGACGAATGAAGATATAACCTATCCAGTGGATGGTGGAGATGATTTTTTTTCCTTTGATAAGGGGACACAGTTGAAGATAACCATCCATTCAAAATACGGCATCGACTCCGTACAAGATGATAGTTCCGTCTTAAAACAAAAGGGTAAAAAAATAGAAAAGATATCAGCTAAAGATTATACATTTACTTATAAGACATCAGATATTGATACCAATTTGACAATAAATCTGACTGAGATGCATTCTCGTTTTAAAATCACATCAATTACTGCCGATGAAAATGGCGAAGTAATGCCAGATAAAGTTAAATATGGTTGTGTGAAAAAAAGCTTTTATGAAGAAGCAGACGAAAATATAGATGAAGCTATTGAATTGGCACAGGAAAATGGTCTAGAAAGTGATTATCAAATTCTAGAGTCTGACGATAATGGAGTGCTTCAATCGAATGATTTTATAAAAGGAACTTACATTATTAAAAAATTGGATGATGAAGATGAAACTGAGCCTTTTGAGATGATTGTAACTAGAAACAAAGATATTCCATATACATATATCCGTCTAAATAATGGATATGAGTTTTCTTCTGATAAAACAGGGACAGTAAAAATAATTGAAAGCAACCAGTATATTAAGTCAGCAACAAGAATCATTTTGAAAAATAAGAATGATAAGTTTGTTGAAGATAATGGAACATTTAAAATCAAAATGTTAGACAGCGAAGGAAAGGTGTTGAAAAGCTATAAAAGTGACTATTTAAAAACAGATAAAAAAGGATATATCAGTATGTATGATAGTGTTCGGTGGATTAGTACATTTACATTAAAAAAAGGCAAGTGTGTCTTGCCTGTGGTTCTTCCTGATGGAGATTATAAAATCGTAAAAGCTGATCTAAAGGATGTATGTTTAAAGACTTCTGATTTTAAAATTTCATCCAATACCATATCCGGTTTAGATGGTGATAGTCAGCCAATTAGCAACATCGTATTGCAGGTAAAAGGAAATTAATGTATGTACGATTTTTCAAGAATAAAGTTAGACACATTCTGGAGAGAATCGCAGAACAGGATATATTTAGACGATATGTATGAACCTTTGCCTAACGCACCTAAAGATGTTATAGATAGCTATAATCGCTATAAAAATCAGATCAGTCAGGTGAAACAAAATATATCAAAATCTATATTTAAAGGAAGATGATTTTTAAGGCAATTTGCCTTAAGGATTGAATTGTTTGTAATTTTTTGTATCTTATATTAAAGTAAAAAAGGAATTCATAACAGAAGGAGAAATAAAAATGAATAAAAAAGATTTAATAGAAAATATTGTTTTAAACAACCCAACATTAACAAAAAAAAGCGTGGATGAAATCGTAAACACTATTTTTGATGATATGGCAGAAGCTTTATCTAAAGGTGAAACTGTGGATGTTTTTGGATTTGGTAAATTTGAAGTCACTGAACGTGGAGAACGTGACGGAATCAATCCTGTAACAAAGGAAAAAATCAGAATCAAAGCGTCTAAAAACGTTAAATTCAGACCTTCAAAATCACTAAAAGACAAAGTAAACTAATTGTTATGCATTAGTTTATATTCTGGCTTTCATGTCTTATATCGACTTTTTTCCACATGATGTAAGTCCAGATAGTTCAAGTCCTGTACCCTGACAGGACTTTTTTTTAGTTGCAGTGACTGATTAAATGCGGTGATTAATTAATAATAACTGAAAGGGGTTTGATATACCTAAATAGATTAAGATTAGATGATAGGTCCTCATGCTGAGGACTTTTTTAATGTTTGAAATGATGTGTAAGGGGGAGTTTATGAAAAAATTAGAACGATTATGTTGTGTCTTAATGATGTTTTTGACACTTATTGGCTGTAGTTCGTCTACACCTCAGACACACGAGGTCATTTTTCAAGATTCAATCCGTATTGATTTGGGGGATGAGGATGTAAATACAGCAGAGTATGTAAAGCGTATTGATTCATACCCAATATCCGGCTCATCTATTGACGGAAACAAGATACATGTAAGTAACATTACAATGGTCTGTCCATCGTTAAAAAAAGGGGATCTGGAAAAACTAGGCAAGCAGGAGCTGATCTATACGATTGGCGATGAAAAATACACAGTAGAAGCAAATATTGTTGATAGCGTCAAACCTGTAATCAAGGTCAAGGACGATAGCTTGACTTTTGAAGTAGGCGAAATGAAAGGTATCAACAACTATTATTCTGTGTCGGACAATTATGATGCTTCCAAGGACATAAAGGTAAAAGTCAAAAACATTGATAAATTGAATAAAAATAAGACAGGGACTTATAAGTTAGTAATCAAAGCTTGGGACACATCAGGAAACACAGCATCCAAAAAATTAACAGTTATTATTAAAGACACAAAAAAGGAACAGGAAGAAAAACAAAAAGAAGAGGAAAGGAAAAAAGAGGAAGAGAAGAGAAAAGCAGAGGAAGAAGAAAAGCAAAGAGAAGCGGAAAGGCAACAGCAACAACAGCAGAGTGCTCAGCAATCTCAAACACCTTCTACAAATACAAATAACAGTGTATCAAATTCACCTGCAACATCTAATTCTTCAAGCCAGACTCAACAACAGCCAAGTAGCAGTACACCTGTTACAAGGGATTATTTGTTTTCACAGGGGTATGATATGTCATCAGCACCTAGTGCCTGTCAATCCGCATTGATGGCATCTGGACGTTCAGGGTCATGTACACCATTACAGGATAGCAATGGCATCTATCTTGGAATGCGACTTATTTTAAATTAAAAGGAGGATATACTTATGAATCTTGCAATTACTATTTTTGACATTGCCATGATGACACTGGTTTCTTGGGTTTTCTTAAAAAAACCATTAGAAGAAAAAGATATCGAAGGTGGTCAATCTTTATTGGTACGTATTGTTGTCGGTATCGTTGCTGGACTAGTTGTCAGCTTTATGATGAGCTTATAGGAGGTTTTTATGGGAGCTTGGAGTCAATTATTTGAAGTGTTTAATCCTGCATTGACATCTTTACAGACATTCTTGCAGGCAATTGCAGTATTAGGAGCAGGATGCTTTGCTGCCTACTACAAAATTCGTGAGATGTTTGCAGGTCCACAGGAAGATCAAATGTATTCACAAAAGACCAAAGGTGTGTTTTTAGGCTTGATTTTCGTGTTTATTATTCCGGTGTTGATTAACATCTTCAAAACATTATTCATGAAAAGCTAATTTTAAAGAGGGTTGCGAATTGTCGCTACTCTCTTTTTAAGATTTATAGGACAAATTCTTCTGTTGTTCTATAAATCTTAAAATTAAGGCAATGTGCCTTAATTTTTGAGGTGCATATATTACAAGGAGGATAAGAAATATGCCGGTAATGGAAGAAAATAAGTTTGAAACTGCGAAAGTGGCTCTGGAAAAGAAATTTGAATTTGAGCCGATCGAAAAGAAAATCAGTGAGCTTGGATGGGATAAAGATAATAATATTATCATTACCTATTATCAAAATGTTATTGGTTATCTGGAAAACACGAAACAGGTATGTGGGTTTATGGATTGGTTTGATAAGGAAAAAAATGACATTGATGTGAGAAATTTTAATGTATCCAATGTTTCATCGCTTCTAAAACAATTCTATGTTTGGTTTTTTGATAAAAAACGTGAACAATACACAGAAGTTGAAATAATGGCTGAAGAACAGGATACAACAAATGATTTGTACCATGACACAGCGGATGAAAATGAATCAAATGCCTGTGTTCATGTAGATAACAGTGAGATCATGGAATCTTTATCCGATTTAACAACGATAGCCAAAGATACAAATACTTCTGTACAGGATTTTAGAAAGGAAGAAGCCAGTGCTAAAACATATGGTGTTGTTGTTTCTATGGAAGGTTTGTTAAAGGAACAGATGAAGAAGCAAACGATGAAAAAAGCTTCTTTTGAACAGGTGGAAGGTTTATCTAAGGATGTAAAAGGATTAATAAATAAATCTGAATCCATGCAGACAGTTGTTGAAAGAATTGATAAAGCTTTGCCTAAAAAAGTGGAAAAGATGTTTACAGCCTTTGATCTTACGAAAGCATTTTTTGCTGGACTAGGTACAGCAGTATTGCTTATAAAGCTTGTACAAGTAGCATTCTAAGAAAGGATGATTATATGATACATAATGTAATGTTTGCTGTGGCTACACTTCCAAATAACCACTATCTTTTCGGCGGATTGATTGAAGGTGTAAAAAATAATGTTGTTCGTGGTGCACAGGATCTGTTACAGTCATTTTTCTGGAGCATTCTAAGTGGTCTTTTAGGTATGGTCAATTCACTTTTGAACTCGATTGTAAATGGTGTTATTGGTCTTGACCTGTTTTCCAACAATGAGTTTTTATCGACTGCTTTTAACTGTTCTTTAGCACTGATGTTTCTTGCAATTCCGGCTAAGATCACATGGGAGATTGTTTCAGCTATGATACGTGATGATGATGCAGGTATGGATATACATAGGAAGCTCGGCAATACCGCTATAGGTATTGCGATTGCCTGTTCACTGACTGTAGGAATTACAAAAATTATCAATCCAGTCATGCAGGATGCATCCAAAGCAATTTTAAACGTAAATCTGACTAATGAAGTAAAAGCGGATTCAGCCACATCCCAATTAGGTGATTCGTTGATTGAATCTGTTCTGATCTCCTTTGGTGGATTGCCAAAAGACGGAGATTATGGAGCTTCAAAATTTGTAGAACAGTACAATAAAAATGAATTAAAGATCACAAAACGTGATGGCGATAATTACGTATGGGACTTTAGCATATTTATGGCAATTGTTGGAATGTGTGTATATGTAGTAATGCTTTTTGTCATATGTATACAGATTGCAGTGCGAGTCATATCCATAGGCTTTTATTATGTTATAGGACCTCTCGCCTGTACAAGTATGACAAATTACCAAAATCCACAGGCTTTTAATGTCTGGAAAGCGACGATATTTGGAGCATGGGCACAGAATCTGACACAGATATTTCTGTTGTCGCTGTTTGTAGGACTTCTCGAATCCATATCATCAGCAACATCAACCATGCCAGTAGCGTCCGTTGCACTTTATTTTGGTGCATTTTCTCTTATCATGACCGCACCGAACTTTGTTCAGGCGATGATTGGTGGATATGCTTCTGGTATTCTAGATACTTTAAATCAGTTCAGAGGTGGACTTGGTATGGCTAAAAGCTTGGTAACTGGTGCTGTCGGTTCTGTGATTGGTCGCAACAATCCACACACAGGACACTTGGAAGGTGGAGCACGTGGTAAAATTCTAGGTGATGTCAACGGTCAAGGAAACCGAGTTGGTGGAGCACGTGGTGCTATTTTTGGCAATCCAGACAGCAATGGTAATCGTAATGGTGGTATCAAAGGTGCTACATTAGGTAATTCCATGAATATGGGTGGTGTTACTGGTAGACAAGGTGGTATCCGTGGTGCTATTTTTGGCAACGATCAGCTGGCTTCTGGTGTTGGCGGTGCGATTGAGCGTACAAGAGCTGGTGGTATGGCGAATATTGGTGGAAAGAAAAAAATAGATTCTTTCAACTCGGCAGGGCAGAAAACAGGTTCAATGCAGAAAAGACGATTGTCGGCTTTCAGAGGTTCTGATACTACAGCATTTAATCCGGAAACCGGTGCTCAGATGGGTGATCCAGTACACCAAAGAGGACCAGTGCCTATGTTTTTAAGTGATTTAGGTAATCGTTTCTCCGGTGGTGGCGGTAGCGACCAGTCGGGTGATGGTGGCGGAAGTGATACATCCACACCAAATTACACATCTTTTAATTCCGGTGGTGGCGGTGCTTCTGGTGGAGGAAGTTCAGGCGGAACAAGCGGAGGTTCTGGTGGTTCTTCTGGTGTTGGTGGCAGTACAGGCGGTGCTCATTCCTTCCAGATGCACAGCAGTGCATCAACACGTAACAGTTTAGGCGGAGCACAATCTTCAGGTCCAAAGCCACAGCCACAAGGTCAAAGACCTTCATCGAGCACAAAACCTGCTGTTAGATCGTCTGGTACAAATGGTAATACTAAACCTCGCAGTCAAGCTCAAAAGCCAAGTACTTCAGGTGCACGTACTTATAAAATGAAAAGCAGTGGTGAAATTCGAAATTCGTTAGGAAATAGAAACACCAATAATGAAAGTAGAGGTAAAAAATAATGGGATATAACAAAACAACAATTATCGTTGATAAAGAATCTGTAAAACCAATTCTAATTTGGAAATTTTCTGGCTTGGATTGTGTTTTCATGGTTGCAGGCTACCTTGTAGTGTATTATCCAGTAAAATTCTTTTTCAATGATTTTATTGGATTAATTATGGGAGTTGCTATGTTTGCTCTTGTAGGTGTTCTGCTTGTTGAAATGCCAGATCATTTATCTATTATCCAGCATATACAGATGTGGTATAACTACCGTTACAAACAGCCAAAGGAATACTTTTACATTCCAAAGGAACGAACACATGGTACAGTAAAAACAAATGCGGATGAGGATTCAAAGGAATGGATTGAATATCAGAATATGATTCAGGAAAACAGATTGTCAAATGAAAATTAAGGCAATCTGCTTTAACTTAAAGAAAGCAGGGAATGACCGATTGAGTCATTCTTTTTTTATATAAAGGAGTACATTAATGTTTGGAATTTTTAAAAGAAAAAATAAAAATAAGGATATAGATCCAGTTAAAGAAAAACAGAAGCTTGTCAACGACAGTATCAAAAACTCCAAAAAGGAGAAAAAAAAGAAAAAGAAAAAAGAGCCGAAGATTGATAGATTTGACATCAGAGATGCAATTCCTTTTACGTATGACGAAGAAAAGAATATGTTCAAAGACCTTGATGGAAACTATATCATGATGGTTCGTACAGCAGGAACAAATATTTTTGGTTTCAAGGACAATGACCAGTATGCATTTATACGTGCATTTTCAAGGGTGTTCAACAATTCGATTGGTGCAGGTCAAATCTATTCGTATATGGTTGGTGCAGATGTAGATGGCTATGTAGCTGATTTCCAGTATTTTAAAGATAATTTAAATTTATCCAACCCGCAGGAACGCATTCGATATGAGATTCTAGATGAAGCACAAAGAAGATTGAAATATACAGCATTGACGAAAGAACTTGTGGATCGTTGTTTTGTGTTTATCCTAAAAGGACAGGATATTTTTCAATTAGAGCAGAGGTGCCAGGAAATTGTTTCTACTCTTGGTTCTTATCAAAAGACAAGCATATTAGATTTTATGGACACATTTCTTGTGATCTATAATTTCTATCACCCACAGGCATCGAAATTATTTACTGAAATGGCAAAAGAAGCCGATGATATCATGGATTATTTATATCCAACACGCATTGGTATGGTGGATGTAGGCTTTAGACAATGTGTTGAACTTGACAGAGTATTCTGTAGAACAAAATTCATCCATATTTATCGAAAAGAGCCGGCTTTTGCATTAATGAGCTATTTAGCTACAGCAGGTGATATTGATTTTTCCATGCATTTTAAACCCGCAGAAAGCGGTGCCTTAACAAAAAGTCTTGATAAGGAAATTCATAATATCGAACGCAATATGCAGAAAGCAAAAGATGCATCAACTCAGTCAAAGTTGATTAAACAGTTTGATAAGACACAGACAATGGTTGAAAAGATGGTGGCGGAAGGAGATACTCCATTTGATTTCACGGTATTCTTGCGTATCAAAGGTGACAGCGTTCAGCAGGTCAATGAAATTTGTAAGGATTTAGACGATTCGTTTGTGTCGATGGGTATTCAATTCTCAGATGGTGTGTTTGAACCTTTGGAATTATTTAACTGTACAGCACCAATTTTATATGATTATGATTTGAAGGACAGATTCTACAAAACGACGACTACTGCAACACTAGGGTGGATGTATCCGTTTGTTTTTGAAGCTTTATATGATTCTACACAGTATTCTCAGGATGTTCATTACCCGCCAGTATATATAGGCAATACGATTCAGACAAATGGTGTTGTTTTCTATGACAACTTTACGAAGAAAGACGATCGTTCTAACTACAACGAATTTGTTGTCGGTAACTCCGGTATGGGTAAAACATTCTTTTTGATGTGGCTGATCTACAATCGTTGTGGTCTAGGCTACAAGCAATATATTCTGGATGTAGAAGGTAAGGAATTGAATAAGCTGACTTATGAATTAGGTGGTGCGAATATTGACTGTTCCAATGGTGAGAAAGGTCGAATCAATCCATTACAGATACGTTTCAACGTACCTGACAGTGATACAGGGGATGGCAAAGTACCTTTAGATCAGATTTATCCGCTTGAACAGCATATCCGCTTCCTGAGATCGTTTTTAAATGCATATAAAGACGATTCTGATGAGATTGGTATTCTTCATACCAACTTAATTGAACGTGCTTTAACGCACGTTTACGGGCTTATTAACATAGATTTTAAAACCACGGCTCAATATATTCTGGACAATTTCAAAAGCGATGATTATCCTATCTTTTCGGATGTTTATGATACGATTCAGCAATGGCTGAAAGAGATCGAAAAGCAACCTCATCCTGATCGTGCTGAAATCGAACGTCATAAAGTTTGTTTAGCCTTCTTGGAGCCGATTGCCTATGGTGCCGATGCCAACCTTTTCAATGGTCATACCAATGTAGATTTATCAGCAAATGTTATCAACTTTAATTTAAGTGCATTGCAGGACAACACAGGCTCACGTGTGCTTGCAACGCAGTATTACAACGTATTGTCTTATATCTGGACGGATATCATCTCTGACCCATTCAACCGCAGAAAACAGCTTTATGCGGATGAATTCTCAGTCATCATGGATCCTCGATATCTTGACATCATGATGTATTTCCAGACAGTCATCAAACGTGTTCGTAAGTACATGGCAGGTTTAACTCCAGCTACTCAGCAGATTAGTGATGTTTTAAAAGATTCGGTAAAGGAACAGGGTGAAGCCATCATTGAAAACTCCGTATACCAGTTTTATTTTGGATTAGGTGCAGAGGGTATCGAATACTTCAAGAAAACACATTTGATTCCAGAATCAGAACAGGAATTCGTGCAGTTTGCCAACATTGGTGAATGCTATGCAAAGATTGGAACAAGTACAGCCATGCGAGTTCGTATCCAGATTGGTGATGAAGCCTTTGCTAAATTCACACGAATGAAAGACGATAGAAAATAATGGGAAGTCTAACAAAACATGCGAAAAAAATTAAGAAAGCATGTATCGGCATTGCCACAGGAGTGACTGTTGCAACGATGATGATACCACCTATCGTTTTATCACAGATGATAATGATGGATCAGGAAGATAAATGTTCATCTGAAGCGACTGGAAGTATTGATGTGTCATCAGATGGTACTGTTGAAGAAAATAAAAAAGCAATCTGGAACTACTTTAAAGCTTCTGGGTATTCAGATGAAGCCACTGCTGGAATCATGGGAAACATCTCTGCTGAAAGTGGATTCAAACCGGATGCTTCTGAGATTGGCGGAGCTGGGTATGGACTTGTTCAATGGACAACACAAGGCTATAAAACAGCTTTAAAAAACTATGCTGCACAACAGGGAAAGGAAACGAGTGATTTAAAATTACAGCTTGACTTTCTTTGTATTCAGCAGTTGCCAACTTTCAAATGGTCTGTAAGAGGAACCACATATTTTAAGGACACTGAAGAATTGAAAAAAAGTAATAGCGTTACAAAGGTGACAGAAGCGTTTATGAACTGTTTTGAACGATGCAACACTTCTTATGCATCTTGTACTGTAGAGAGAAGATCACAGTACAGCATGAAGGTATACAACCAGTTTCGTGGACAGAGTGCAGATGCGGACTCTGCTTCAACAGGTATCAGTGGTCGAATATTATGGGTAGGTGATTCACGGACTGTAGGTATGCAAAGTGCAATTACCGAAGGAAAGAACAAGTGGATATGTTCTGTAGGAAAAGGTTACAACTGGCTAGTAAATACAGCTATCAGTAAAGTGAACAAGGAATTGAAAGATACAGATACCATTGTTGTCAATCTAGGTGTCAACGATCTGAATAATTACGAAAAATATGTAACTAAGTTGAATTCACTGGTTGACTCAGACTGGAAGAAAGCAAAAAGTATTGTAGTTATGTCAGTCAATCCGGTGGACGAAGCAAAATGTGCAGGAACCTATGTCGTAAAAAACAGCCAGATTGAAAAATTTAATACATATCTCAAAAAGAATCTGAGAAAGAAAATCGTTTATGTTGATACATATACTTCACTTTTAGGAAATATTCAAACAAATGACGGACTGCATTATACAAGTACAACCTACAAGACCATCTATAACATGATTCGTGATACTCATACAGGCTCAAGTACAGACTCAGCGTGTGAATCTGAAGGCTCTGGCGGAATACTTACAGCAGAAGGCGTAATGATTGATTTTGATTCAAAGTACTACACTTACAGTGCCGATATTAATGAAGGAAATCCAAACGTTTGTGCGGTAAATAAGCCACAGTGGTGGCCATACGGTGTGTGGTGTACAACAGAATCACTAACAGGTAAATTTAACAAAATGATTTGTTCTTCATACGCTTCAGGACGGTATTGGGAAGTAAACTATCATGATTCACCTTATCCATTGCCGACAAACTGGGATTACAAATTAACAGAAGAACATGTAGCACCTGGCAGTGGTAAGTATTCAACTGATATCAACAATCCGATTCCTAAGTCCATCGTTTCGATTTCATCTGCCAGTGGTAAAACAAAACACGTTGCATTTATCGAAGGGGTGGATGTTGATGGTTCCGTTGTTATTTCAGAGGGCAATGCAAACTTTAATGAACCAAAATATGGATTCCGTTGTCAGAAATGGAAGAATGTTAAAGAATGGGCAGAACGTACCCTTGGTGCAGGTGCTACGTTAAATGGTTTCTATGGAAAGTAGATGATAAAAATATGTTAAAAAAGATTTTAATAGGAATGATAGTCCTAATAATTGTGGGTTTTGGTGGATATGATATTTATACTCGTGTCCAGAAAAGTCATGAACCAGAACTTGTTTTTGTGAATAAGAAACTAAGGACTGTAGCGGAAGATAATTTTAATCCATATTATTATGTGATTAAAGCTGAAGATTATCGTGGTAAGGATATCAATGATAAAAAACATCTTGCATATAAAGTCAAAAACAAAGGTAAAAAGAGTGTTAAAGTCATTTACATCTTAACAGATGATAAGGGACATTTTGTACAGAAGGAATTGACTTTGAAAAAAGTTAATTCTGTAGAGTACACACCTGAAGGAGAGCAAAGTGGTGCATTAAGCAACGTTCCAAAAAAAGAAAACAAAGTTTTTTTGTTCTCAGACTACGATCAGATTGCCATACGTGCAATGGCGGAAGCAGACAATTATGGGTACGAAAGTTCGCAGAATTACACAGTCAATCCTGCACTCGATGAGAATGGAAATTTAATTGGATATGAGTGTGTGTTTCTGAACTAATGAAAGGAGAATGGGGATGCATAATCAATACCAAGGCAGATTTGAAAAAGAATACTGGGTACGCAGAATATATACACTGATACAGAATATCAATGACATTTCTGGCTCAAATATAAACTTAGAAAATGAAATAAGCATTTGCAAATTCAGAGACGAAGATTACTGCATCGTCACTTATCTTTATTATAGTAAACTGTACTGTTCATGCATAAAAAAAGCAATGGGCAGATACGATGAGCGAAAGGATAAGGTCAGCAAAAAATAATTATTTTATTATGATTTTAAATTTGATTTGAACTTCAATGGTTCATTTTGGAGGTGATATTAATGGCAAGTGTTAAGAGTGTAGCAGTTGATAATGAATTAGCTGAGAAGTTAAAAAATGCAAGAATCAGGCTTGGATTGACTCAAGAAGAGGTTGCAGTTAAGGCAAATGTTTCCAGATTAAAATATCATAGAATTGAATCCTGTAAGGTGGATTATGTTGATGAGTCTTTGCTTTATAAATTGGCTGATATTTTAAAAATAGATTATTTATCACTCACAAGGAACAACATCTACAAATCAACTTTCCTATACACAAATGATATGCGTTTGGCTTTATTAAATTTAAAAAATGTAAAAGGGTTTAATAGTGTTTCAGAAACTATAAAATACTGTATTGAATACACTGTTAATGAGATTGCAAAGTCCAATGTTTCAACTGAAATCATAAATGATGTACGTGAAGCAATTGTAAATACATTCATTCAGGAGATGGACAAGCTTTCTCATGCACATGAGATGGATGCACTTATATTGCAGTATCTTGATGATAAATATGGTACGAATTCAAATGAATTACGTACCGATATCGAACAATATCTTGCTAACATTAAACATTCCAGCAAGTACTAATCTAGGAGGTGATAGAAATGAAAATCGTTATGTTTTGTGATAAATATCTTTATAGAAAACTAAATATGGCATTTCCTAAATACAGCGAGAATGATGCTGTTATTGGAAGCCTTTTTTCAGAAGATGAGTTTGACAATTTTCATATATTGGATAAGGATTTTATCAACTTGACTTTTAATCCTGTGGATGGTATCAAAGATATTTATTTACTCTTAATACAGAAATCATGGTACAGTGATCCAGCCTGTATTAACATCTGTAAGTATGTAAAACTGCTTCATCCTGAAACAAATATTGTGTTCTTTATGGATGAACCTTACGCTTCACATCTTTATTTTTGTGATCGTGTTGTAAAGGAGAAGTTAGGTTTCTTAGCCTACGATACAGACGAATTAAAAACCATTCTAATGAATGGATTTAATGTATCGCAGGATGATTATACTTTACCTAAATTATCACAATCGAAAATAAAAAAACTCGAAAAACAGTACATGAACAGTTAACTGTCCAGACTGTTTTTCTTTTTCATGTTGGTACAATATTGTACCTTTTTTATTTTCTATAAAATTTGGATGAACACAGACATTAAGTACCTTAATTTCTGTGAAATCAAACAATTCCTGATATTCTTTTTTCGTACTTCAATGTACTCAAATATTAAATATCTTCCTTGTTTGTCATCCTTAATTAATCTTCTTATGATGTGCTCTAATGGTTCAAACGGAGCACATATTTCTAGACTTTTATTCGCTTGATTTTTTGAACAAAACACGCTTCTAAAAGTCATCAGGATAAGCACATCGGATTCGATGAACTTTTAAGGGCCTTGCAAACAGTGTTTGCAAGCTATTTATGCCTTCTTCCTTAGTTTTTCTTCTTTGTCTGATTTTTGAACTTTGTTCAAAAAATGTTCATCCTGTTTTTCTTAAAAAGTGCTTCCTGAAGGCTATTTATGCCTTCAAGGTGTATTTTCTTTAATTCTGAACTTTTGTTCAGTTTTCTTAACCCAAAAGTGGTGTTTCAAGGCATAAATAGCCTTGTGTTCACACTTTTTCTTTAATTTCTTTAGAAAGGAGACTGATTTCGTGTCAAAAAATAAAAATCAGAGCACGCTTACGACATCTTCAACAAGTCTTTATTTATCTTTGATATGTCTTTTTCCAGTCATGTTTTTAATTTCTTATTTGATTTTCTACATGATTGATACTATGCTTTTAAACCTTGATGTTTCTTTTGTTGATTCTTTTTTTAATCATAAAAAGGATGGTGCAATTACAGGTATATGTATGTGGGCATTGTGTTTTTATTATGTAGCTTTTGGTTTAAAAATAAATCGCCCTCAGCAGTCTAACGTGATTGCTACTGCACGGTGGCGAACACTTAAAGAACAAAAAAAGTATTTTGGGAAAGCACCTATTGATACATCTCAACATCTTGATGTTGGTGGTGCCCCAGTGAATATGATTTCTGATAAATCTTTATTATATGAAACTGATGCGTTTCATGATTACTGTGTTGGTACTACCGGTTCTGGTAAATCTAGAAAGATTGTTCGTCAGTTAGTCATGCTTGCAAGCATGGCGGACGAAAGCATGATTTTCCATGACCCAAAAAAAGAGATGTATAATGATTTTCATTTATATCTTTCTAAAAAAGGATATAAGGTACACATGATTGATTTCCGTAATCCTGAATATTCAGACCACTGGAATCCATTGGATGATATAACAGACTGGGCTGTTAAAGACCCAGATGAAGCGGATGAATACGCTCAGGATCAGGTTGAATCTATAGTAGATGGAAATTCAAATACTGACCCGATATGGATTGATGGACAAAAGGCATTAATTATTTCTTCGTTACTAGAAGTAGCTTCTGCTCCTATTGCACGTGCTAAAAAAAATTACTATTCATTGGTACAGATGATATCACTTGTTGGAAAGACAAAGAAAATTGATGGGGAAGAAAAAATGGTACTATCTGCATATATGGAATCACTGGATGAATCTTCTGCATCTCGATTAAGTTTTGCTACAATTTCGACTGCACCAGAGAAAACAAGGGGTTCGTTTATTACATCATCTCTTGCATCTATTCGACCATTCACAAGTAGAAAATTGATGAAGGTAATGAGTAAATCAGATTTTAATTTCCGTAGTTTTAAGGATGGTAAACACGCATTGTTTATTGTGGATCCAGATGAAAAGAAAAGATATAATCCGATAACAGCAATGATGATTGAAAGTGCATATAAAACTCTTGTTTATGAAGCAAACCAACGAGATGATAGTAAATTAGAAAAACGTGTACATTTCATTTTAGATGAATTTGGAAACATGGCAAAGATTCCAAACTTTGATGGAAAAATGACGGTTGCACGTTCACGTAATATTCTGTTCCATTTATATTTACAGGACTATGAACAGATGAATGAAAAGTATGGTGACCATATTGCACATATCATTCGTTCAAACTGCAACTTGTGGTATTTTATTTCAAGTGCTGACCATGATGTTTGTAAATCAATCAGTGAGAATATTGGTGAAGAAGATATCATGGTTGAATCATACAGTAATAATTTTAATAGCAATGTTTCTTCCACTGGTGGTGGTGTTAATATTGGACATCAGAAAAAGCCTCTAATTACACCCGATGAACTTCAAAACATGGATGTTAGCGATGGAAATGGAATTATTGTTTATCGTTCTAAACTTGGTCCATGCAAAGTATATTTACCTGACTGTTCTCAGTATTCATGGTATAAAGAAATGGAAAATGAAATTGTACGTGTTCGTAAAGATGAATTTGAGTTAGAGTTTGCAATACCACGTTATATCGTATTATCACAAACGATTTTGGCGGGAGCAGGGATTAAGTTACGATTGGATGAATCCTCTCGTGTTTCACCAAGAGGAGCAGGAAAAGAAGAACCATTACTGTCAAAAAATATGTACTGGTACTGGTCCTCACGGGATGATTTAGAGGGTGCTGTTTTTAGCCATGTTATTGATTATTTAAAAAAGATTGATCTCTTAGAATCAAAGATTCCAGTGCGTGTATTAATTAATTCTTACATGAAATCTGATGAATTCATTGAATGGTTACACTCTGTTGATACCAACGCTTCTAATAAAGATTTGGATGAAGTGAAAAGAAATTTAGATGAGATTGAAATCACTGATAACGATAATGCTTTTTCGGATGCTTGGAGTTAATCTATGGCAGGTATAATTGTCAAATATAGATTCCAGCACACTCAGTATTCCAACAAAAATCTCAATGCGGTAGAAAAAAATAACACAGTAAATACAGCTGATGCTTTTGAATACTGTGATCGTGATGAAGCCTGTGATAAGACGTTAGTAACAACAGACAAAGCATTCAATTATGCAGATTACCGATTAGGAAGTGCGGGCAGTATAACAAACGGTGGTAAGCCTATTGACGCATTACGTATGCAGATGATATGTGACCAGTACAAACCACCTGTATTGTATGGAATGATAATTTCTTTCGATCATGATTTTGCAGTAAAAAATCAAATTATTGATAAAAGAAACATGGATAAACTGATTGCAAAATCTATGAATTCAATTTTAAAGAAAATGAACCTAGAACCAGATAATGTTATTTGGACATCTTCATATCATACAAATACGGACAATCCACATTGTCACATTAATTTTTACGAAAAGAAACAAACAAAGCGAAAACAGACTCTATCTAAACATCAGATAGATCACCTTAGATCGTCCATTGCAAGTGAAATGGAAATCAATACACTACTGTATGTGAAACGTGATGAAGCTATGAATCATTTAATGGATTCCTTATCTGAAATAGGATTCAGTAAAGATATGCTGCGTGACTATGAAGATATGATACAAAGGTCAAATAGTTCTCAGAAAGGTCTGGAACATATTTATAAAAAGCTGATTGCATTAAATAATGTACTTCCAGAAAAGGGAAGCATGAAATACAATTCAAAAAACATTCGACCTTTCCATAACCAGATTCGTGACATCATTGAGGATATCTATAAACTGGACGAAATCAAACCATTTGTGGACGAATATCGTAATATTTTAGAAGAAACACAGGAAATGCAGCAGGAACTTTATGGTACGGGTAATAATGAGTACGAAGATGAGGATGGCGGTATTGTAAATGGTCAAGGTAATGAAGAAAAAAGGCAGGACGAGTATTATCGTCGAAAGATGTATGAGCTTGAAACACGTTTAGGAAATATGATTTTACAAACGATTGTTAATGGCAGAAAAGATGTTGATAGCATTGAAAAAGATAAAAAGAAACTACATGAGTTAGAAAACAGAAAAACAAATTTGGATCGGGAAATCAATTCTAAAAAGTATTCCAATGAATACGCAGTGAATAAAGCTCATGATGAAAAATCAAAAAAGAACTTGAAACGAAATTCTCGAAAAAAGATTATAAAATCTGTTTTCCAGCGAAGATCGAACATGATATGCCATGCGACAGTAAATGATATGAGCAATGCAATTCAGACAGCTTATTATGCGAATCTGGATATAAAGCAGAAAGTGCAGGAAGCTACACGCAATGCACAAAGAGAAGCCTATGCAAGACAAATGTACTAGATAAAAGGAGATATAAAATATGGCTAGAAAATCAACAATTGAAAAATTAAAAACAAGAATTAGTGTCTTAGAAAAAGACAGACAAAGAAAAGTAGATGAACAGATTGAACTGATTTTAAAAACGGACCCAGAGATTCTACAAATCAATTCACAGATTGACAATCTGAGAAAAATGGTAAAAGCATCTGAAGAATTGGAACGTAAAAAGGAAGAGCTTGAAAAACAAATGTTAGATTTACTGGATTAATTATGGTGGGGTGCTATTTATATGGTGAACAACCCATTAAAAGAATATTTTCTAAATATAATGAAACTAAACAATTTAAAAAACTACAGAGAATTATCAAGATTTCTAAATGTCACATACGGAATTATTGGAAATACTATGCAAAATAATACGATTTTCGCATCTAGAAAATTAACGGAACAACTATCCAAAACATTACAACGCAAACCAGAAGATGTTTTATGTGATATTTATTCACCATACTTTTTCCAGCATTGTCCTGACTATTTAAAAATTATCACTTTATCTTTGCATTATCACTTTAAATACAAATTATATTGGGAGAACAATATTATTATTGAAAGTCATTTAGTCCTACTACCTTACATAGAAAAGCAAATATCTATCCATGCAATTATGCGTCGAGAAGGATTAGAAGCAAAATATACTTTAGTTTTAGATTGGTGTAATATAAGTAAAGCCTTTTCTAAAGCCTTTATAGATAGTTCTGATTGTGTTTCAAACACAATGGATTTAATGAATCCGTCTTATAATTCGCTCTATTTTTTTATAACATCCGGATTGTTTGCTTTGTTGAAACTGAAATCTATGACGGATATAAAACGTGTTTTTATTGTATTTCCAACAGACGAAGCTGTTCATTATAAATGTATTAGAGAATTGTTATATGACTATCAAGGCGGTATCACACCACTTTTGTATGATGAGAACGCAGAATATTCAATACGAGATGTCGATATGCTCAATGGTATAGGATAGATAATTTATTGCCTATCATTTAGCACAAATTTCTAGCATTTTTGTGTAGGATGTATGCTAGAATATAGATGTATTAAATAAGGTCGTTTCACGGACCTTGGCAGTAATGCCGAAAGTACAGATGAAACAGAATCATACTTTCTTCATTCGTGGAGAGGTTAAAATTTTGTAGTAGTTTGTAATGCCATTGTTTGAGGTTGCAGTACAGCAAATTTTCACATGGTTGTGAAGGATCCATGTGTTGATATTATATTCATATTCAGGTGCAGTAAAGCACAAATTTACATGGTAGTGAAAGTGAAGTATTAAATAGCAGAATGTCTGAATTGTTGTACATCAGCACATTTTCGAATGGTTGTGAAGGTATTAATTTTGAATATCCTCTCTTTCTTGTATTTTTGAGAGAGCCCCTTTATAATAAATGTGCAGGGATTTATTATTATGAATCTCTCTTAGCCAATTGGTAATTGCCGTTACCAGTTGGCTTTTTCATTTATAGAAATAATTTATGTTTTTCAATACCCCGTGAACTAAGTTCGCAGGGTTTATTATTTAGTTATTACATACGCAAATTTTGCGTATGTTTTTATGAAATGCCTGTCATTTCACACAAAATTCTAGCATTTTTGCCAAATCAAAATGGTAAAATATAGGTAGATATAAATTTGAAAGGAAAGCTTGAAATGGTGAATAATCCGTTAGTGTTCTATTTTGAAAAATTAAAAGATGATTATGATTTAAAAACATATGAAGATATAGCTAAGTATTTAGATATTTCAATTGGAACTGTAAAAAACGCTTATAGTGGAAGAACAATATTTCCATCAAAAAGATTAACAAAGCATTTATCAGAACTCTTTAACAAGAAACCTGAAGATATACTAAATGATATTTATAATAATTCATTTTGTGAACCATGTAATGAATATATTAAAATAGTTACTTTATCTTTGTTCTATAATTTTGGCTACTCATTATTCTATAACGATCATAATTTTATACAGTTTTACCAGATACCATTGCCTGTTGTTACTAATCACCGTGTCTGCTCATTTGCTAAAATAAGAAATAATGGTCCAGAACGAAAATATACTTTAATTTTAGATTGGAGTAGTATAAATAGTGCTTTAGTTGATTGGTGTGAACACACACAAAATTTCTTAGTAAAAAATGATTGTATTTTAATGGCTATGAGCAATCTTTATTACATGATTTGTACAGATGAATTTGATGATATAAAAAGACTGATTGTAGTCTTTGCTTATGATGAAGAAGAGGACTACCAGTTATTTAGAAAGATGTGTAATGATTCTAAACATCGTGTGTTACCACTTCTATATGATGAGAACGCAGAATATTCATTACGAGATGTCGATATGCTCAATGGTATAAGATAGATAATTTGTTGCGTATCATTTCGCACAAAAATCTAGCATTTTTTTGTATGATATATGCTAGAATATAGATAAATTAAATAAGGTCGATTCACGGACCTTGGCAGTAATGCCGAAAGTGCAGATGAATTTAGATTACACCTTTGTCATTCGTGATATGGTTAAAGTCTATGAGTAGTCTGTAATGCCATGCGTAGTGAAGGTTCTAAATAATCTAATGGAACTAAAAAAAGGTGTAGTACAGCAACAATTCACATGGTAGTGAAGGACCAATGAAAAAGCCAACTAGTAACGTCGATTTTTGTAGTACAGCATATATTCACATGGTAGTGAAGGTCAGCTATGTCAATTTTATGTATGTTAGAATATAGATAAATTAAATAAGGTCGTTTCACGGACCTTGATAGAAATATCAAAAGTACAGATGAATTGGAATCACACTTCTGTCATTCGTGACAGGGTTAAAATCTATTAGTAGTCTGTAATGCCATTTGAGGTTGCAGTACAGCACAAATCTGGATGGTAGTGAAGGCGTACCAGTTATCTTCATAGCTCAACAAGTGTTGCAGTACAGCACAGATTTAGATAGTAGCGAAGAATGTAAGAAGTATTGATGTATCCCAGAGTAAATATTGCATACCCTAGGGAAATAATTACTCCACCCTGAGAACTTTGTTCTCTGGGTGTTTTACTTTAATTAAAACATATGCAGATTTTGCGTATGTTTTTTTTATGAAATGCCCGTCATTTCGCACAAAAATCTAGCATTTTTGCCAGATCAAAATGGTAAAATATAGGTAGATATAAATTTGGAAGGAAAGGAGTGAATTGCAATGGATGCAAACGAATTAAAAGAATGGAATAAGATCAGATCAAGAGAGTTAAAAGAAAAATTTCTTACATCTCAAAAAATTTTATATACCAACTATGGTCACAGAGAACTTGAAGTTATGGATTTTACAGTGGCTGAAGAAATGTTGAATAAATATTCTTTAGACGAACTGGAAAAAGAGGTTTTAGCCGATGTGGAGTTAGAAAGAGGAAATAAACAAAGTGGATGCCTGATTGCATTAGATGTTTTGCAGAAAGCCGATGGTGATAAAACGGAAGCTGGCAAGATTTTAAATGAGATCAAAAATGCTGTGATTGCCTATTATGACTATCAAATCGAGATCGAAAAAATACGCTCTAAAGCCTTGCGTAAATTGGATATTGAATTAGAAAATTCTTAAGGCAGATTGCCTTAATTTATATATAAGGTCGATTCACGGACCTTGGCAGGAATGCCGAAAGTACAGATGAATTTAGATCACACCTTTGTCATTCGTGATTGGGTTAACATTTTATAGTAGTCTGTAATGCCATTGTTTGAGGTTGTACATTAGCGTGCTTTCACATGGTAGTGAAAGTTATGGCATCATTTAAGAAAAAACATGGGAGTTGTAGTCCAGTACATTTTCACATGGTGGTGAAAGCCTTACTGTACATTTATGGTGTTTTAGACTAATTGATGTTTTAGATTTTTAAGTGTAATTATTTAAGAAATTTTTTATAAAGAGCAGGAAAGGAGAATTGCTGTTATGAGTGGAGAAGGTCGTTATATTCTAACATTACCTTTGAAAACAGAGTTGTATCAGGAACACGTTTTAGAAAAGCGTTTTCGTTTGGGCGAGCAATTGTATAACAAATTCTTGAGTTTTGAAAGAAAGAAATACTTTGAGATGACGAAACGCAAGGATTATAGAGAAGCTCAAAGTCTTATAAAAGATTTATCAATTCAAATCAATGAATTAGATAAACAATCGGATAAATCAAAGGAAACTAAACAATTGATTCAGGACCTAAAGAAAAAAAGAAAAGAACAGTATGATGTTATTTATAATATCAAAAAGATGTTCAATTGGTCTGAATTTGGTTTTGGAATGGATATGAAGAAATATCGAGGATATTATAAGAAAAACTTGAATTCTCAGATTTGTAATAATCTGGCAGTACGTTGTTTCAGAGCTTTCGAGAAGATGGAAGAAGAACTTATCAAAGACCAGTACAGAAGTGATGATGATAAAGTAAATCCTTGTGTACATTACAAAAGAAAGGATTCTTTGAAAAGCCTGTGTGGGAGTCAGAACACAACAGGAATTCGATTTATCTTAGATGATGAAAAGAAAATTGGAATGGTCAAATGGCAAGGCCTTGAATTTTTGATTGATCTTACTAAATGTACATTGTACGAATGGCAGGCATTACAATCGGATATCTGCTACTGTGCAGTGAAACGTGAAAAGATCAAAGGGAAATGGAAGTATTATGTTCAGATCACGTTGAAAGGACATGTACCAAATAAATTTGATAAACAGACAGGTGAATTGAAAAGACAGCTAGGAAAAGGCAATGTCGGCTTGTACTTTACAAGTACCAGTCTTACGGTTTCAACAGAAAATGGTGTTAAAACATATCCTTTGGAAATCAAAAATCATGAGGATAAGAAAACTGAATTATTGCAGAAGATGGATGCATCCAGACGTGCTACAAATCCAGACAACTACAATGAAGATGGAACCAGCAAAGAAAGAGATGAAATCAAAGGATGGCATTTTTCAAAAGCTTATAAAAAATATCGTGATGAACTTTACGAAATTTACCGAAAGGAATGCGAAGAAAAGAAATTATTGCAGGAAATCATCGCAAATGAAGTCATTGCATCTGGAGATGTATTTAAATGTAATAAGATGGACTTTAAATTTCTTCAAAAAAATTTGGGTAGAAAAATTCAGTCTGCAAGTCCATCTATGTTAAAATCGACAATCGAAAGAAAACTTTTATATCACGATGTTTCTATCAATGAAATCAGCTATTCTAAATTAAATCCTATTTTTGAAGAAAAAAACGTAAGTAAAAAGGATTTAGATGAAGTAGCTGCACTCATTCGTCAGTTTTAGTTAAATATATAAATTATGGCAGTTTGCCTTAATTATTAAATAAGGTCGTTTCACGGACCTTGGCAGTAATGCCGAAGGTACAGATGAATTAGAATCATACTTTCTTCATTCGTGGAGTGGTTAAAATTCTTCAGTAGTCTGTAATGCCATTTAGGGTGCAGTACAGTACGTTTTCACATGGTAGTGAAGGAGATAAAATCTTTGGCACATATATACTAGCGTTGCAGTACAGCATATTTTCACATGGTAGTGAAGGATAAGTGGTATAATGCATCATTACAGAATTTGATGACTTTAACAAACGTTTGCATGGTAGTGAAAGCAAATATGCAATTGCACCACTCGTTTTATCAGTGCGAGAGAACACAATATTATAAATATAGATTTAAAAGCCAGTATTGGCTTTTTTTTAGAATGGAGATAAATATATGTTTTTAACAGAAAAAGAATTAAAGGATGCTTTTTGGAAAAGCTACAATAATAAAGGACGTGCTGTTAAATGGCAGTTTGAATGTCCTGTTCGGGAAGGCAATACAGATTTAATGACATTGGAAAAATATCAGGAAAACTGGCAAATCAATGCATTTGAATTTAAACTGACGGATATAAAAAAAGTACTTTTACAGGCAGAAGGAAATTTACCTTACTGCAATAAAAGTTGGATTGTGATTCCAGAAGAAAAGAAAGATGTTATTTTAAATCGCTATATGAATTATTTAAATGAAAAAAAATATATTGGAGTGATTGGAGTGCAGGCTGGTGGACGATACACAATTATCTTTCAGCCAAAGTTTAAGCAGGATATGACTTTTTCACAAAAGATTTTGAATATGTGCATGGCGGAGGTTTAGCTAATGAAGGTCATTATTGCTGAAAAACCAAGCTTAGGAAGAACGATAGCTACTGCGATTAGCAAAAGCCAGAACACAAATATCTTGAATCAAAAAGGTTATATGACTGTCGGCAATTATATTGTGACCTATGCATACGGACATTTGCTGACATTACAGGATATGGATATGTATTTTGGTAAAAAAATCAAATGGGGTGAGAATTTACCATTCTATCCAAATCCTTTTAAATTTCAGTTGAAAAAGGATAAAGGTGTCAAAGAACAGTTTAATGTGATTTGTGCATTGATTAATGACAGTAAAACAGATGAAATCATTTGTGCAGGAGATGCTGATCGAGAAGGTGAAGTGATTATACGTTTGATTTTACATTTTGGATTAAAAAATAAGTCAAAACGCATCACTCGACTTTGGTTGCCAGATCAAACAGATAAAACGATTGTTACACAGCTAAACCAACGAAAGGCTGATTCAGAATACAATAATTTATACAACGAAGGTGTTGCACGTATGTATGTAGACTGGCTTCTAGGTATCAATTTAACAAGAGATGTTTCATCGAAAGCGAACAGTCTATTGAATATCGGGCGAGTAATCTGTCCAATTGTCATCGAAATATATAACAGACAAATTGCAATTGAGCATTTCATTCCTGAAAAATATTATGCGGTTGAATCGAATGTTAATGGATTGAAACTATCTTTAAAGGATAAATTTGCGTTGAACGAGAAGGACAAGATCAATTTGATTTGTAACGATCTAAATTCTAATAAAGGTATCGTAACAGATATTCAAACAAGAGATGTCGAAAAACAAAGCCAGAAACTGTTCAGTTTGAGTAAATTACAAGGCTACTGTGGCAAGAAATTTAAACTAAAGCCTGCTGAAACCTTAGCAGTTGTTCAGAGTTTATACGAAAAAGGTTTTGTTACATATCCAAGAACCAATACAGAATATCTGAGTGAAAATGAGAAGCAGACGGTTATTCACTTGTTAGAAGTGCATGACAAAAATAATGTTCTGATATTTAAAGATTCAAAACGTATTTTCGATGATTCTAAAATTGAATCTCACTCAGCGTTAATGCCAACTGATAAAATAGCAGATTATGACTCTTTTTCATCAAATGAAAAAAAGGTATATCAGGCCATTTTTGCACGTTTTAATTCTGTTTTTTGGAAAGAACCTTGTATTGTTACAGAAACAGAAGCAACGATTCATGTTGGCAGAAAGTTTCCAAATGATTTAAAAATCAAGGGTCAGGCTATTAAATCAAAAGGATGGATGCGTGTTTATGGTGATGATTCAGTTGATAAAGCTATTCCACTGTTGTCGATAAATCAATCTTTAGATGTTGATTTTAAACCAGTAGAGAAGAAAACACAGCCACCTAAACCATATACAGTTGATAATCTTGGGAATTGGATGGTCCATCCATTCAAAAAGGTCACGGATACAGAAGATGATGAATATAAGGCTTTACTGAGTGGTTGTGAAATTGGAACAGAAGCAACTCGATCTGGAATCATTGATAGAGCAATCCAGACGGAATATATCAGTCTGAATGACAACGTATATGCGATTGAAGATAAAGGAAGATACATGGTCGAATTTTTAAATAAATCAAATCTTGATCTTTCACCACAGCGTACAGTAGAGCTTCAAAAAGATTTAAAAAAAGTGTACAACTCAGCGATTACAGTAGATGAATGTATTCAAAATGCGATTACTTTTTTAAATCAGTACTTTGAAAATGCAAGCAATAACGAAATGCCGGATGCTAAGTTTAAAAATGAACCTGAATCTTTAGGGTGCTGTCCATGGTGCAACAAACCTATTTATGCGTTTAAAAGTGCAAAAGGCTTGTTTTTTACGCACAGCAAAGAGGATAGAGAAAAATGTTCGTTTGCACTCTACGAAAAGCAAAAGATTTTCGGTGCTGAATACCATTTTACAAATAAAAAGGTGGAAGCATTGCTTGCTCATAAACTGCCTAAGATCGTTTTGGTAAAGAAAGTGGAGTGTCTTATACAGCAGGTCTTGATATTCTGCCAAAACCGCATGAATTCAATGGAAGAAAGTATCCTGCTTTTAAAACACAGCTGTTGAATAAAAAATAGAATTAAGGCAACTTGCCTTAAGAAAGAGGAATGTTATATGTCGAGTGAGTTTTTAGTTAAACAGACATTGATTAAAATAATTGAAAATGCGAAATTTAATAATGAAAGAGAAAATTATAAATGGTTTAAATTAAATTTTGTAAATGATGATAGGAAGTCTTTTTCTGGAGATTATGATATGCGAACTCATATCATACGTGTTTTTGTTCCAAAAACAAGTGCAAAGACAAATGCAAATCTGATTTGTACTACTTTGCATGAAGTGTCACACCATATTGACTGGTGTAATCGTCATACTTCAGATCATAGTGATGCATTTTATGAAATTTTTCAAAAGCTTTTGTTTTCTGCAATGGATTTAAATGTTGTGTCTGTCTCAGATATTAAGAATATGCCAAGATTGACTACTGACCATAATAAAATATTAAAGTTTATTAAGATGTATTCACCTAACCCAAATAAGGATATTAATGAAAATTATTTGATTGTAAATGTATATAATTGTTATTCCGAAAAAGAGAAACTTAAAGAAAATGGATACTTTTGGAACGGCACTTTAAAAGCTTGGTACAAGAAAATAAAAAAGGAAGATCAAATAAAGGAACAGAATTATTTGAACTCATTAAATTTAAAGGATATACAGTTTGCAGATGGAAATAAAATTATTCTAAAAAATTAGGACTATAATTGTATACATTTATGCACTAGGATAAAGATAGTAATTAAATAGTCTATCAATGTCCTATTTTTTATTTATGGACTAGTCTATTTATTTATAGACCTTTTTTTGTTAAAATTAGGAGGTTAAATGATGTTTTACGGATATCATCGTGTAAGCACGAAGGAACAAAATTTAGAGCGTGGAATCAAAGGAATTGAAGATTTCTGCAAAAGCAGAAATTATAAACTTGAAAAAGTATTTGTAGACAAAATGTCTGGCAGGACGGTTGACAGACCTAGATATACAGTGCTTAAAGAGGATGTGTTACGTGAAGGTGATACCTTAATCATTTATGAGTTAGATCGTCTAGCTAGGGATAAGAAAGCCATATCAAATGAATTACGTTATTATGATGAACATAATATACGTGTAATGATTCTGGATATACCTACAACCACAACAGATTTACCAGATGCAGATGCTATGAATAAGCTGATTGTTGAAACAATTAATAAGGTCATTATTGATGTTTATGCAATGTTAGCCGAAACTGAGTTGCAAAGAAAAACAAAAAGGCAGCAGGAAGGCTTGATTGCAATGAAAGAACGTGGTGAGTGGGATAATTATGGCAGACATCGTGTTATGAGTTTGCCTGACTTTGAAAAAGAATATCAAAACGTGAAAGATGGCAAAATTAAGAGCCTAGAGTTAATGAGAAAACTCAATATGAAAAAATCAACGTATTTTAAATATGTTCGTGAAATCAAATTAATGGATGGTAATTGTACTGATTAGAATAAGATATGCGTCTTGTTGGGTAGGAAAATAATCGAAGATCAAAATGTCGAGTATGAATATGTCGATTAGATGCAGAGAATTAGCAGAAGCAGTAGATTTTATGTGATGTGTGGATGACTTGATGAGTTATCCATATATCCACGAAAAAAGAAAGGATGTATTTATAAATGGCAAAGAAAGAAGTAAAAACCGATTTATGGGTTGCTTCTCAGTTGGATAAATGCAAGATACAGTTTACAGCACAGGGAAGTGATGTAAAAGAGATTGACGAAGCTCTTTCCACTGCTTCTAAGCGTGGAACAGGAAATGCTGGTTATCCTGAGTATGTAGCTGTTGTAAATGACTTTGTAATTGTCATAGAGGATAAAGCAGATTTAGATAAGCATACAAAATTAACTGACACAGCACTCATTGAGACAACAACAAAAGCAATCACTGACTATGCTGTGAATGGAGCGTATTTCTACGCAAAGCATATAGCACAGAACAGCTCGTTTAAGAAGGTATTTGCTATTGGTGTATCAGGGGATGCAAAGCATCACAAGATTACACCTCTGTATGTTGACGATAGAGAAGGATATATTGAACTAGAAGACGTTGAATCATTTACAATGTTCAATCAACAGAATATCTATGAGTATTACTTGAGGAACGTTCTGAAAGAAAAGACTGATGTTGAGAAGACAACTGAGCAGATTCTGAAAGATGCATCAACACTTCATGAATATCTTCGTACTTACGGTTCTTTAAAAGATCAAGACAAACCGTTGGTTGTTTCAGGTATTTTGCTGGCGTTGGATGAAATTGAAAGTGGAAGTTTTTCGATTAGCTCATTGACAGGAGATGACGTTGAGACAGACGGTGAGAAGATTTATAACGCAATCCAGAAGCGTTTAAAACGTTCTAATGTCGGACCAGATGCCAAACGTGATAAACTTATGAGTGAGTTTGCTATTATTAAAACCAGTGCCAGATTGAATGAAATTGATGATAAATTGAAAAAGACACCATTGAAATATTACGCTGAGTTCTTGAAGACCAATGTATTTGATAATATCAAATATAAATCATCGGCAGAGGATTTTATTGGTCGTTTTTATGGTGAATTTATGAGTTATTCAGGTGGTGACGGACAAACTCTTGGTATTGTGCTTACACCTGCTCATATTTGTGAATTATTCTGCGACTTGTTGAATGTACAACCGAATGATATTATTCTTGACCCTACATGTGGAACTGCTGGATTTCTTGTGGCAGCAATGCACCATATGATTTCAGCAACAGAGAATGAAACAAAGAGAAAGAACATCAGAAAAAAACAATTGCATGGTTATGAATTACAGAGTAATATGTTTGCGATTGCTTGTACAAATATGATTCTTCGTGATGATGGTAACAGTAATATTTGGTGTCAGGATTTCTTGAAACAGAATCCGGCACAGGTGCAGTTAAAAGGTGCTACTGTTGGTATGATGAATCCCCCATACAGTCAGGGGACTAAAGATGACCCTTCGCAATATGAGCTTTCATTTGTTGAACATCTACTTGATTCTCTTGTAGTTGGTGCAAGAGCAGCTGTAATCGTTCCACAGTCATCTATGACAGGAAAAACAAAAGCAGAACAGGCATTTAAAGCAAGTATCATGAAAAATCATACATTGGAAGGTGTAATTACTTGTAATACTGATACGTTCTATGGTGTAGGCACAAATCCGGTTATTGCTGTATTTACAGCACATGAACCACATCCAGAAGACAAGTTATGCAAGTTCATTGATTTCAGAGATGATGGATATGAAGTAAGGGCACATGTTGGACTTGTTGAAGGTGACAGTGCGAAAGATAAGAAGCAACATCTTCTTGATGTATGGAATGGTCGTGTTGAAGCACCGTCAAAATTTTGTGTAGAATCAACAGTACAGCCTGATGACGAATGGTTACATAGCTTTTATTATTTCAATGACGAAATTCCATCGGAATCCGATTTTGAAAAAGCGATTGGTGATTATCTGAGCTTTGAATTTTCTATGGTAATGCAAAATCGTGAGTACCTGTTTACAGGGGGTGAATCGGATGAGATTGAGTGATAGAGAATGGAAGATTTTTATTATTGGAGATTTGTTTTCTATCAAGCGACCAATAGCCAGGAATAAAGACCATTATGAAAATGGTAATGTTCCATTTGTTGCATCAGGAAGTGGAAATAACGGTGTTATGAAATGCTGTAAGCCTCATAAAAATGAAGAATTGGATAATGCTGGATGTATTACAGTTAGTCCTGTTGATGGAAGTGCATTTTATCAGCCGTATAATTTTTTGGGACGAGGTGGAGCTGGTTCATCAATTTTAATGTTGTATGCTGACAATATAAATTTATACAATGGTCAGTTTATTGCAAAGATGATTGCAAATACTTGTGCATGTAAATATACATATGGACACATGGGTAATAAGGATAGTATTAAGCGTGAAAGAATTATGCTTCCTGTTGATGATAATGATGAACCAGATTATCAATTTATGGAAGATTACATGAAAGAACTGATGACAGCAAAACGCAAACAGTATCAGAAATATGTAGAACAACGTCTTGCGGAATTCGGTATTGATGATATGAAAATACCGATGCGGGGGGGGTATAACCTCGACTTAGAATCAAGAGAGTGGAAGAAATTTAATATTAATGATATTTTCGTAGTAGGTCATGGATTCTATAATAAAAACCGCCTATGTCTGAAAATGGCAATTTTCCTTTTATAGGTGCATCAGGTGAAAATAATGGTGTCACTGGTTTTACGACGAAAAAAGATGTTGAAAATAATTCAAAACTTGGCTATGGAACAAATGAACCGCTTGACAAAAAAATATTTTCAAAAGGTCATCTTTGTGTAGTTAATAATGGTTCTGCTATTGGTTATACATATTATCAACCAGATAATTTTACGTGTACTCACGATGTTAATCCTTTGTGGTTGAGAAGTTGTAAAATGAATAAATATTTGGGATTATTTTTATCACAGATGATAAAAAATCAGGGTATTTGTTTTGCATATGCAAGGAAGTGGAGACCTAGCCGAATGGTTCATTCATGTGTTATGCTTCCTGTCAATGATAACAATGAACCGGATTATGAGTTCATGGAAGAATGTGGACGACAGATGATGGCAAAGAAGTATATTCAGTATTTGAAATATCTTGAATCCACATGTGAATCTTCGGATTTATTGTTGAAGTGATTCTATTAGTATATAATGTAATCGGGTGGATAGAAAATGGTATCAAAATATAAAGAAGGGGACAAAGTATACTTTGTTTCTAGTTCAGTTTTCGTAAAAGAAGCGACTGTCA
>JABLTL010125869.1_pt1 | contig 32155 bp, 29 predicted proteins | sample 7160151 | NCBI WGS metagenome assembly JABLTL01 (sample SAMN14651223, study PRJNA627086) | human gut metagenome | isolation source: feces | host: Homo sapiens
GCACGAGGGAGAAAACCTAAGGGACAGGGTTAGGGGCTGCAAGTCCCTTATCCTGTTCCCTTTGGTTGTCTCCCTCGTTCATAGTAGCAACGTTATTAACTGGAATAGCGAACCCGAGAAGTGCTACCCGACAAACAGAACTATCGGTAGTCTGATATCATATTAAAAATATCAAACATATTCGTTAAACCGAAAACAAAAACTATGTCGCATAAAGCAACGAACCCGAGAAGTGCTACCCGACAAACAGCACTATCGGTAGCCTGCTATCAAAGCTAATTACTAAAACGTTATAACAGAAGTACACTATAAACAGATTTTCCCCACATATCAAAAAGGCGAGCCGAGCGCACTATTTTTGCGCTTCGACTCACCTTTCCTTTTTCCGGGTTGTGTCACAACCCCATCTTTATCACTCTCTACCCTTAAACTGCGTAATATCCTTTATTACCTCACCTGCGATAATAAGCCCTACCACAGACGGCACAAACGCCGTGCTTCCCGGCACCTGCCTTTTTCCTGCCACCTTATCCGCCTTAGAAAGATAACCGTTTTCACCGTTCGGATCTTCGTCAGCAATTGGCGGTATCGGCTTTTCCTTTGAGTATACCACCTTGAGCTTCTTTATTCCCCTGCGCTTAAGCTCATAGCGCATTACCTTTGCCAGAGGACACACAGAGGTCTTATATATATCCGCAACCTCAAACGCTGTCGGGTCGACCTTGTTTCCCGCTCCCATAGAGCTTATAATAGGCGTTCCCGCCTTTTTTGCGTTTTCAATAAGCGCGATCTTGCCTGTGACCGTATCTATAGCGTCAACCACATAGTCATACTGAGTGAAGTCAAACTGATCCGCCGTTTCAGGCATATAGAAGGTTTTGAAAGCCGTCACCTTGCAGTCGGGATTTATATCTTCAATGCGCTCCTTGGCTACATCTACCTTGTACTTTCCGACCGTTTTTCTTGTGGCTATTATCTGTCGGTTTATGTTTGTAAGACACACCTTATCATCATCGATTATATCGATCGCTCCCACGCCCGAGCGCGCAAGCGCCTCAACTGTATATCCGCCCACACCGCCTATACCGAATACTGCAACGCGCGCGCCTTTCAGCTTGTCCATTGCCTCTTTGCCGAATATGAGCTGCGTTCTTGAAAATTGGTCAAGCATTATTACCTCCCACGGAGAACTGCGTTCCCCTTGCTATAAATGTAACGGTCATTCCCTTTTTATCGAAGTAGCTTTCAATAAACCGCTTTATCTCATCGTTTCTCTCGTCCAGCGTGAAATACTGTCCTCCGCAGCCGTCGTGAAAATGCAACGTTACGCCGAAGCTCTCAAGTATCGCCTTTTTAAGCTCAGATGCTTCCGTTATGCTTATTGCCATAAGTCGCTCCTTTAAATCTACCGTTTCTATCTGTTTTGTGTACAATACTGCTATTATACATCGTAATCAGCGCGCTGTCAATGTCACCTCTGCTGTTTTTTAGTTATTTTACGCGATGCATTTTTCTTTTTCAACAGATCTGCCGCCGACTGCAAAAATAATATGTCCTCTTCCGGCAGTCCCGTTATGTCCAGTGCCTGCCTTTTTTCCTCCAGCCCGAAAAGATAGTCGGTCGTTACCCCGAAAACCTTGGCGATCTTTATAATAGTTTCGGGTGAGGGGTTACGTTCGGACAGCTCATAGTTGCTGACAGCCGCCTTTGATACCCATATTCTGCCCGCTAGCTGTTCCTGCGTCATTCCCGCGTCAAGCCTTAGCTGCTTCACTCTTTCACCGAACTTCACCATTGTACCCCTCCGTTACACAAATACACATTCCGAATACCCAAAATACACGATAGCTTTATTAAAAGTGTAGCATATATCCGTTTTCGGGCTGTTGATTTTTGTAACACATACCGTTGACTATCCGTACACGCTGTGCTAAAATATAATATGTAATATCCCGTCAAAGTATGTCGGACAATATCAGAAACCGGAGAAAAATAAATGAAAACGCCAATAAGTAAAGCTACCTCAACCTCTCTGATGACACCGCATTCTACAAGGATATAGACGGCAAGCTTTACGAAAACACCGACGCTGTATCAGACGGTAAGAATATATGGGATACTACCTCCTGTGTAATAACGGATATAAGCGATACAGGATTTACCGCTACCGTACCATATCTTGATCTGTACGAAGCACACCGCAGCGCAAAGCTGGAATTTGTACTTGACAGCGGCACATATAAGATCAACCGCTGGGAAATGAACCTTGAAGCGATGAACGGCAAATAAGCCTTTAAAGCTATCCTAAAAATGTATTATACAAAAAATGGCTGTGACGAAATGTAAAAATTTCATCACGGCCTTTCGATTTATTAAAACTTCAAGGCGGTGTTAATAATTTCGTGAGTAAATCCGTACAACTGCGCTAACATCAGCCCTTCAAAAAACCGCCGTGAAAATCCACAGCGGTTTAAAAATATCACAATTACCTACTTCTCATAAACCGGACTTTCAAGCCTTGCCGCAAACTCGGTTTCGGGAAGCGGTTTATCAAAATAATAGCCCTGAATTATGTTACAACCCATATTTTTAAGGTTTTCGACAATCGTTTTATCTTCTACTCCCTCGCAAACAGTAGTCATACTGAGCTCTTTCGCCATATGAAGCACGTTTTCAAGTACGACCTGACCTCTTGTATCGTCATTTGAACCTGCAAGCGACTTATCAAGCTTCAGAATATCAAAATCAAGGTCTTTCAGCAGCGCAAGCGAAGAATAACCTGTTCCGAAGTCGTCCATAGAAACCATAAGTCCATAGCTTTTAAGGTCGATTATCGCCTGCTTGATAGCATTGAAATCATCGGTATAAGCCGTTTCGGTAAACTCGACCTCAAGGAAGTGCGGTTCAATTCCGTAACGGTTGATAACATTCATTATCTTCTCGGCGAGATGAGGGAAACGCAGATGGATCTTTGAGAAGTTCACCGATACAGGAACTATGCGCTTTCCGCTTTCCTGCCATTTCTTGATCATAGCGCAGGTGTGCTCCAGCACGAACATATCAAGCTTCATTATAAGACCTGTTCGTTCTGCTATCGGGATAAAGTCGGCGGGAGAAATGACCTTGCCGTCACGTTGCCATCTGATAAGCGCTTCCGCTCCTACAAGAGTGCGTGTGTCTACCCGTACCTTTGGCTGATAATACACGATAAATTCGCCGTCGGCAAACGCCTGAGGCATATCACTTTCAAGAAGAGTCAGCTCCTGCTCACGGGTGATCGTGTCAAGGTCGTAATATACATAGTCGGTATCTGTGCGGCGTTTAGCAACGTCTATGCAGGATTCTGCGCGGGCAAGTATCGCGTCAATGTCATCTGTACTGCCGTCCAATACTACGATGCCGGCACGCATTGCAATCTCGTAAACGGTTTGCTCTTTTCCGTAAAAGAAGTTTATCGGTATCTTCGCAAAGCTTTTGAGATGATTTTTAAGGTGCGATTTCTTTACCATAAGACAGAAGTTGTCACTGCCTGAGCGACTGCATATTTCATCGTTATACATCATCTTATTAAGCATTTTCGCATACTTTGCTATTATCTCTGTTGTAGCCTGATAACCGAAAATCGTATTTAATGTGTTACAGCCTTTTATATTGGCTCTTATTACCGCATAGTCCGAAAGAACACCGTTTTCCTTGACATCTTCAATGAACGCACGAAATCCTTTTGAGTTCGGTATGCCGCTGTCGCGATCAATGTTGTCGATCAGCTTTCCGACATGAATGCTGAGAGTGCAGGTGCAAATTATAGCAAGAACATGGGTAACGTGCTCAAAAAGCTTTTCCTGCTCCGGGCTGAGCGTTGCAAAATCAATATCGGTATAAAATTCATATGCGTATCTGCAACTATCGTTCTCACATTCGTATTTTTTGTTATAGAGAGGAAAGATCTCTGCGTCTTTATACACCAGAGTTTCGCTGATCTGCCCACCGTAATCAAGTGTGCGCAGGATTCTGGATATGCGTAATGCTTTTGCCGCAGGTACAAACTCATCTATCTGTCGCAGGTCGCTGTACCGTTTTGTAGCTACGGCATCAATAGTTTCAGACAGGTGCTTTCTGACAACGTCGATCATATTCCTGACTCCTTCTTCTGTTTTCTCGATATCTTTATATATTTTATCACATTTCCGAGTCGTTAGCAAGCAAAAAAGCGGACAAAAGGTCAAAAAAAGTTCACAATTTCAAAATAAGAGCAGAGTAGACAAATCCGCTTCGCAAAAGCTGTGCATTATCACAAACAGCCGTCCGTTTATAATCGTTTACAGCGCTGTTTTATATTGTATTTGTGCATATTTTAAGTAAAATTTGCGTTTTAGCTTATAAACTAATATCGGCTGTTTTGTTACAAAAGAAGCCGCAAATGATGAATTTATGCGATAAAAAGGACTTTTGTCGAAAAAATCAGAAAATACCACTTGAAAACCTACTAAAAATATGGTATTATAGTATTTAGAAAATCACGGCTCACGAACGGCTCAGATAAAATAAAAGTCAAGAAAGGACTATAACATGAAAATATCTACAAAAGGACGTTATGTATTGAGAATGCTCATTGATCTTGCGGAGCATCAGGGTGACGGTTATATCCCGCTGAAAGAAATAGCGCAACGCCAGAATATATCAAAAAAATATCTTGAGCAGATAGTACCGATGCTTAACAAATCGGATATCCTGCGCACCAACCGCGGATTTCAGGGCGGCTACAGACTTGCAAAGTCACCCGAAAAGTACACTGTGGGAGATATTTTAAGGCTTACCGAGGGTTCGCTTGCGCCGGTTGCGTGCCTTGACAGCGGAGTCGTCGAATGCGACAGGAGCGAGCATTGTGCTACATTATCACTCTGGCAGGGTCTGTACAAGGTCATAAATGAATATCTTGACAGTGTTACTTTACAGGATCTTATAGATAATGATAAGGAAAATGCCGCCGATGACTATGTGATATAAGTGTCGGCGTTAATCAGAATAATATGGAACAGCCGCGGTCATTTGCCGCGGCTGCTATTATACACAAAAATCCCCCGCAGAAACCTGCGGGGGATAAATTGCTTATTTACGCTTATTGCTTAAAGCCGAAATTACTTTCTCTTCTTAGCAACGATAACAGCGCCTGTAGCGAGAACTGCAACGCCTGCTACTACTGCAACGCTCTCAACACCTGTGTTTGTGCTGGGCTTTGTAGAGTCGCCTGTTGTAGGAGCATCTGTAGCGGGAGCGTCTGTTGCAGGTGCATCTGTAGCGGGAGCGTCTGTAGCGGGAGCAGAGTTGCCACCGTCAACTACATTGCCAAGACCGTCGAATGCAATAAGTACATTGCCTTCAGCATCGAGAATTTCACACTTTACAACTTCAATTGTAGCGATAGACTGACCCCATTCCTGGAGTGCGACCTGCATACAACCGATCGTCTTAGCTGTGCCGTTAGCGATGGGGTTGTCAAAGCCGTTAGCTGTCAGCTGGTATGTATAATCGTCAATCTTCTCGTAGCTCAGATCCTTATCGTTTGAAGCATCGTCATCCTTGTTGGGGTCTGTAGCGAGCTCAAGAGCCTCATCTGTAACTCCCCAGTACTGCTTGCTGGGCCAGTTATATGTATCCCAAGCGTCTGTACCCTGCTGGATGTCGCCGCCGTTGATTGAAAGAACAACGCCGCCGCCTGTAGCACCGTCCCAGAACTCACGGTTGCCGTCAGCACCGTCAGCATCCTTTTCGGGAATTGTAACAGTAAATCTTGCACCTGTTACCTTTGAGTAGTCGATATCATACTTTGTAGCGGGCTTGTTCTCAGCTTCATTGCCTTCGTTGAAAACCTGAACGAGCCATGAATCGTTACCTGATGAAAGGCCTGCAGACTTGCCGTCTGCTTCTGTTACCTTCTTAAGGCTTGATGCGCTTGCTGCTACAGCTAATGTGCTGAGTGCGAGCGAAGAAGCTACGATACCTGTCATGATCTTTCTTAACTTCATTGGAAAAATCCTCCTATAAAACTTAATTTCGTTTTGTTACACACTTATGTAACTTTACACATCTATTTTAACATTTCGTTTTTTTAAAGTCAATGTGCATTATGCCTAAAATGTATGTGAAATTTTATTGAAACTAACGGCATTACACAGCACCAAGGGCGTAATTTAAGTAAATTTAAGATTAACGGTGAATTATGTTGTGCTTTTGTGATAAAAAGAGTGGGTGGAAAGGTGCTATAATATACCGCTTATGCAACGGAATTGTTCGGGGATTGCTTGAGGATTGTTCGACAAAAACGAAAACTGCTTAAAATTTTACTTAAAAGGATTGAGAAAAGCCGAAAAATATGGTATATTTAATGTATATGGGAACTTGTTGTATCCCGAATAAGTTAAAGGACGGAAAAACTATGTCTATCGTATTTGACGAAAACAAGCGTGTATTCAAGCTCGACACGGAAAAATCGAGCTACGCATTCCATATCACCGACAGCAGAAACCTGCTCCACCTGTACTACGGCGGTTATATTCCGGAAACTGATATAACACATATGCTCCGTATACCGGACGATGAACCGTTTGTCCCCGCCGTACATGACGCTATGGGACCTCACAGCTTTGACTGCGCGCCTATCGAATTTCCGACATCGGGCGTTGCGGATTTCAGAGAACCGGCAATGCAGGTAATGGATATAAACGGTATGTCCGCCTGCGAGTGCTACTACAAGGATTACAGAATTTCAAACGGAAAGCCGAAATTAAAGGGGCTTCCCGCTACATATGCCGCAGACGATGAGGCGCAGACGCTTGAGGTGTTCTGCTATGATCCGCACAGCGGCCTTGATATTACGCTTATGTACAGCGTATTCCCGAAATTTGACGTTATCACAAGAAGCGTAAAGGTCGAAAACAACGGCCTTGCCGCTATCGACCTGCGCCGCATCATATCAATGAGCCTTGATCTTGACAGAATGGACTACGATATGATAACACTGCACGGAACTTGGGCAAGAGAACGCCATGTACAGCGTTTCCCCGTGCGTTTCGGCAAGCAGTCGATCGACTCCAACAGAGGTGCTACGAGCCACGCTCACAACAACTTCTTTGCGCTGTGCGACCATACCGCAACAGAGGACTTCGGCGAAGCGTATGGCTTTGCTCTGGTGTATTCGGGTTCGTTCTTAGGAATTGTAGAGGTAGGTCAGTATGAAAAGACAAGAGCGCTGCTCGGTATAAATCCCTATGACTTCTCGTGGCACTTAGAGCCGGGTGAGGAGTTTCAGGCTCCCGAGGTCATAATGACCTATTCCGGCGAGGGCTTAGGTCAGATGTCGAGAAACTTCCACGATGTTATGAGAAACAACCTTATAAGAGGAAAGTGGAAGGATATGCGCCGTCCTATACTTATAAATAACTGGGAAGCTACCTACTTCAACTTCGACACGGACAAGCTCCTTGATATCGCAAGAGAAGCAAAGAAAGCCGGAATTGAAATGCTTGTTATGGATGACGGCTGGTTCGGTCACAGAAACGATGATAAATCTTCCCTCGGCGACTGGTTTGTGAACGAGGATAAGATAAAGGGCGGTCTTAAGCACCTTGTAGACGAGGTAAACAAGATAGGGCTTAAGTTCGGTATATGGTTCGAGCCTGAGATGATAAGTCCTGACAGCAAGCTGTACGCGGAGCATCAGGACTGGTGCATACACATTCCCGGCAGACACCGCACGACTGTAAGAAGTCAGCTTGTACTTGACTTCTCAAGAAAAGAAGTGCGCGACTATATCTATGAACAGATGAAGGCTATCCTTTCAAGCGCAAACATAGAATATGTAAAGTGGGATATGAACCGACAGCTGAGCGAGGTCGGCAACGAGGTATTCCCTCCCGAAAGACAGCGTGAAATATGGCACAGATACGTCCTCGGCGTATATGAAATGCAGGAAAGGCTGCTGACAGACTTCCCTGACCTGCTCCTTGAAAACTGCGCGGGCGGCGGCTCACGCTTTGACGCAGGTATGCTGTACTACTCTCCACAGATATGGACAAGCGATGATACAGACGCTATAGAAAGGCTTAAGATACAGTACGGCACTTCCATGTGCTACCCCTGCTCCTGCTTCGGCGCTCACGTTTCGGACAGCCCGAACCACTGTGTAGGCAGAATTACTCCGTTTGAAACAAGAGGACACGTTGCGATGTCGGGTACGTTCGGCTATGAGCTTGACGTTACGAAGATTTCGGATGATGACAAGTATGCGATAAAGGAACAGATTGCGGAGTTTAACAAGTATAATCCGCTTGTAAGAACAGGCGATTACTATCGTATCGGCGATCCGTTCGCAAACGACCGCTTTGATGCATGGCAGTTTGTCGCAAAGGACAAGAGCGAAACGCTTCTCGAATATGTACAGGTTCTCAAAGAACCGAGCGTGTTCCTGCACAGAGTAAAGCTGAAAGGGCTTGAAAAGGGCTGTTATTACAGGCACGAGCAGACAGGAAGAGTTTATTCGGCAGAGCTTCTGATGAACAGCGGATTTGACATTCCGTCACTTTGGGGCGATTTCAGATCATTTATCGCGCATTTTGTCAGGGTGAAGTAAGATTGTTGCCGGTATGGGGTGTCCCATGCCGATTATTCAGGGTGAAATATTATGAAAAAACTCGGTGTTATACGACTCATCGTCTGCATTGCGGCGATAATAATGGAGCTTTTACCGCTCGGTGCGGTACTCAAATACGGATTGATGTCCGACAGCGGTCATTTGATTTTCCGCTTTGAGAATTACTCGTATTTCGATGTCACTCCGTTCGGATATGCAATGTTCAACTATATGATATGCGCTGTGATGACAACTATTACGGCTATGCTTTCGCTTCTGTGGATATTCTTCGGCAAGAAGCGTCAGACACCTATTACGGTTTTAGCTTCGATAGCACTGGTAATGTCGCTCGTCCCATACCTTACACAGGCATTCAATGTTTTTACTGTCATAATCTCAGCGCTTATAGCGGCGGTGCTTGCACTTTCGGTAATAATTCAGATAAAGCACGAGTAGGAAAGGAAGTGTATTATGTCACGTTCTTCTAACCAAAAAGCGAAGCTGTTATATCTGGAAAAAATGTTCCGCGAGGAGTCGGACGAACAGCATCCACTCACCGTAAAGAATATAATATCAGGACTTGACAGAGTCGGAATAAAAGCGGAGCGTAAAGCCATATATGACGATATAGAGCTTTTGCGTGAGGTAATGGATATGGATATCTGCTCCGACAAGGTAGGAAGCTATTATCTCGGGACTGACAGGTTTCAGTTTGAGGAGCTTCAACTGCTTGCCGATGCGGCGGCTTGCTCAAAGTTTATAACCGAGGACAAGTCAAGGGAACTGGTTGAGAAAATATCACATCTCACCAGCAACTTCAAGGCGCGCGAGCTGCAAAGGAGCGTGATCGTCGCAAACCGTGTTAAAACCGAAAACCGCAAGATATACTATAACATCAACAAAATACACGAGGCGATAAAGCAGCAGAAAAAAATCACGTTCCACTACTTCAGGTATGACATAAAAAAGAAAAAGGTCTACAAGACTTCAGGCGGACGGTATGCTATGTCGCCGTATTCACTTGCGTGGGAAGATGAAAACTACTATTGCATAGGCTACTACGAAAAGTATGACAGTATATCAAACTTCCGTGTTGACCGTATGGAAGATGTTGAGGTTTCCGATGAGCCCGCAGTTCCCGCAAAAGGATTTGATCTTGCGGAATATACCCGCAGGATATTCGGTATGTTTGCAGGAAGCGAAACCGTACGGGCTAAACTCAGCTTTGACAATTCGCTCACAAGCGTTGTGATGGATAAGTTCGGCTCGGATATCACTATGCATAAGCTCGATGAAAGTCATTTTTACATATCAAAGGAAATAAACGTCAGCCCGACATTTTTCGGCTGGCTGTTCCAGCTCGGCGCAAACGTTGAGATACTTGAGCCGACTGCATTGAGAAAAGAATTTATCGACTATCTCGACAAGGTAAGAAATCTGTACTGAACCGATATTGAGAAAGATGTATTTGTATGGCAAGGATAAGATCCGTATTTACGAAAATTCCAAAGTGGCTTTATTACACAGTGCCGGCATTTGCTGTGTCGCTGATACTTATACTGCTTGCAAAAAATACGGACGGCTTTGCCGAATGGTACAGTACAAATATATATCCGTTTTTTGTAGGCACTGTCGGGCGGCTCTCTTCACTCTTGCCGTTCTCGCTGTGTGAGATACTGCTTTACACGGTGATCATACTCGCCGCTGTCGGTGCGGTATTTACCGTTGTCAGATTTATCAAAGGCAAGGGCAAGCGAAAACAGCTGATGATGAATGTGCTTGCCATTGTGCTGAACTTTGCTGTCAGCGTGTTCTTTGTATTTACGCTTTTCTGCGGCATAAACTACAACAGAACGCCGTTTTCGGCAGTCAGCGGATTTACTGTTGAAACCTACACGGCGCAGGAGCTTGCCGACCTATGTGTATATATTCTTAAAAACGCAAATGACGCGGCGCAGAAGATAGAAACAGATGAAACGCTGACGGTAGAGCTTGACGGCAAAATAGATCTTGACGAAGAATGCAAAAATGCAATGGACCTGCTCGGCGAAAGGTACAGTAGCCTGTCAGGATTTTATCCGAACGCAAAGGCGGTGATCGCGTCCGAGGGTATGTCATATATGAAAATACTCGGAATGTACACACCGTTTACGATAGAAGCCAATTACAATGTGAATGCGCCGGACTTTGCAAAGCCGTTTACAGTATGTCACGAGCTGTCGCATCTGAAAGGCTTTATGCGTGAGGACGAGGCGAATTTTATCGCTTATCTTGCGTGTACAGGCTCGGATAACATTTATCTGCAATATGCAGGCTGGGTATATGCTTTTATCTATGCCGGGAATGCGCTTTATTCGGCGGCAGGAGCAGATATCTACTATGAGCTTATGAGCTATGCGGACGAAAAGATAATAGCAGAGCTGAGAGCCGACAGAGCATACTGGAAGCGGTACGAAACACCCGTTGCCGCAGTCGCTACAAGCGTCAATGATACTTATCTCAAATCGCAGGGACAGTCGGACGGAAAGAAGTCCTACGGCAGGTTTGTCGACCTGATGATAAGCTACGAAAAAATGCAGGCAAGCGAATAAAACGCTGTACAGCGTTATAAATATAATTATCATTTATTCCCGACCGTTACGCAAAGCTGAGGAAAGCACCTTGTTTTCGCAAGGTCGGAATTTGGGGCGGCACATTGCCGCTGATATTGGAGTAATCAACTTATGGCAAATAAGAAATTGTACAAGAAAGAAAGATTTACGGGATGTATGGCAGGCGCTGCCGCAGGCGATGCGCTCGGCTCGCCCGTAAAGGTGATAACGCGCAGTCAGATAAAAGACATATACGGCAGGAAGGGCATACTTAAGCTAAGTCCGGAAAAGCATCAGAAGTACGCCCGCGTATCGGACGAAACGCAGACTATGCTCTTCACCGCTCACGGTATACTGTGGGCAGATGCGGCAGGACTGAGAACGAACGAAGCTGCCCCGGCGGACTATGTTTTCCTTGCGCTTCAGCAGTGGCTGTACACTCAGACCGGTGGTACTGCATCGGTGGAGCTGCAGTGGATACTTGACGAAAAGGAAACCGGATTTCCGTGCGATCTGCTGGGCGTTCCCGCTCTTGCAAAAAAGCGCAACCCGACAAAACAACTGGTACAAACCATTGCCGGCATAAAGTCTGAACACACATACGGCAGAGTAGGACGACCAATAAACGCCAATAAGCTGTTCGACTGTCTGCCGAGAGCTATTCCGACAGGATTGTATTTTTACAGTGATCCCATGCGCGCGTTTTCTGCGGGCTGTGACCTCGGAGCAATAACACATTCTCACCCGACTGCTTATCTTGCAACAGGCTGTCTTTCCTCGATCATCGCATTTATCTGCAAGGGAAATTCGATCGAGCAGTCGGTTCTTGATACAATGAAGATACTCAAAGGCTATGACGGCTTTGAGGATTGCTTTGCGGCGCTTGACAAGGCGCTTGCATTACTTGATGAGAACACATCTCCGCTTACCGATGTTGCCGAGCTCGGAAACGGCAGTACGGCGGACTCCGCCCTTGCTATCGGCGTGTACTGCGCTTGTGTGCATTATGACTATCTCAGCGCGGTACAGCTTGCGGCAAACCAGGACGGTATCAGCGATATATGCGCGTTTATCGCGGGTGCTCTGAAAGGTGCACTGCTCGGATATTCCGAGATTCCCTCGAGCTTTGTAAAAAAATTACAGTTTGCGGATACGGTAAAGGACTATGCCGCAAGGCTGACAAAAGCCGCTCCGAAAGGCTTTATGAATAAATAAGGAAGCGATTTTCAAGAATGGTCACAGATATGACTAACGGCAGGACCTTTTCGGTTCTGCTGAAATTTTCCCTCCCGATGCTGCTCAGTGTTGCATTTCAGCAGCTGTACAACATCGTTGACAGCGTAATAGCCGGCAACTTTGTAAGCGATATGGCGCTCGGCGCGATAGGCGCAAGCTACCCCGTGACAATGATATTTATGGCGGTGGCGACAGGCGGAAGCGTGGGAGCGTCGGTCGTTGTTGCGCGGCTGTTCGGCTCAAAAGACTATACATATATGAAGACGGCGATAAACACGGCGCTGGTTTCGTTCGCGGTTATAGCGGCGGCGCTTACCGTTATAGGCTGTGTCCTGTGCTCACCTATGCTGACACTTCTCGGAACGCCGGAGGATATATTTGCGGACAGCGACATATATCTCAGGGTGTATGTTCTGGGGCTTTTATTCCTGTTTATCTACAATGCGTGCAACGGTATATTCACGGCTCTCGGCGACTCTAAAACACCGTTGTTTTTCCTGATAGCGTCATCGCTCGGAAATATCGGGCTGGATCTGCTCTTTGTAATAGTATTTCAGATGGGCGTTGCGGGTGTTGCGTGGGCTACGTTTGCCGCTCAGGGCGCGGCAGGTGCGGCGGCTTTCTTTGTGCTTTTAAGACGTGTGGAAAAAATACAGTCGGATACTCCCGAAAAGTCGAAAATATTTTCTTCGGAAGCGCTTAAACAGATAAGTCGTATTTCGATACCGTCAATATTGCAAAGCAGCTTTGTGTCGGTGGGAAACCTGTTTGTGCAGAGCCTTGTCAACAGCTTCGGCTCATCGGTCATCGGCGGCTATGCGTCAGCTATCAAGCTTAATACTTTTGCCATAACCTGTTTTTCAACGCTTTCAAACAGCGTGTCGAATTTTTGTGCACAGAACATAGGCGCTAACAAGACCGACCGTGTGAAAACCGGCGTAAAGTCGGGTATGCTGATGTGTCTTGTGATAGCAGTGCCGTTTGCGGTTTGTTATATTTTGTTCGGAGGAACGCTTGTAAACCTGTTCGCAACGCAGGCTAACGCCGAGATAATAGCAACCGGCGGTAAGTTCCTGACTATCGTTTCACCGTTCTACTTCTTTGTATGCATAAAGATAGTAATTGACGGCGGTGTGAGAGGCTGTGGCGTTATGACACCGTTTATGATAAGTACTTGCCTTGATCTTGCATTGCGTGTAGTGTTTGCGTACATTCTGGCTCCGTTCTTCGGCTCGGACGGCATATGGCTGTCGTGGCCTGTGGGCTGGGTGCTTGCGCTGATTGTGGATCTGTTTTTCTACAACCGTTATATCCGCAAAGGCAAAGCTTTTACGGCGAGCGGCGCATTTTGATTTTACATTGATTTGATATCAACGGAGCTGTGACAAAACCTCAAAAAAGAAAAAGTGAGCCGAAGCGCAAAGAATAGTGCGCTCGGCTCGCTTTTTCTTTTTCAGTTTGCGTCACAACCCCTTTAATTTTAACGAATGATGAATAATACGGTGACCGCCATCGGTAACAGACAAAAAAGGAATCGTGCCCGGCGAGGATTAAGTAAAGCATCATAGCGATAGCATAAATTATAATAATCGAGGCGGCAGTAACTTTATCAAATAAGTGCGCATATTCTTGCTTTTCTACATAATGACCAAAACCTATGATGCTCATAGATTTTATTACGGTCATTTTGACGATGCTGTAATTTACTGTAAATTCATCGCGATAAAGCGTTTGTGGAATTTACACAAAAACAAACTGCAAGGTTTATGTAAAGAACCTATATTAAACAAAAAATGTTGAAAACTCGGTTGAAACTGTTGAATTGCAACTGTGCCCGGCGGAATATACAATAGGTATTGTAATAATACTTGTATGTACTTGCACAAGGGCAGTCTGCCAGACTTAAAGTTCGTGTTTAAAACGAACTGCAAATTTATTATCCCTATCCCCAAACCCCTTTCCCCCGGAAAGGGGCTGAGTGTGGGGCTGCCGCCCTCACCCCGCTTGGGGCTACGCCCCAAACCCCATTAAATAACAATAGAGATTATCATTTAGTAGTCTGGACAAATGCGCTTAGCAAAGTAAAACAATAATACCCGACAGGAAAGGAAGCTTTAACAATGTCAAACGAAAGATATGAACTCAACAAGAACCTCGCTCAGATGTTAAAGGGCGGAGTAATAATGGACGTAACAACTCCCGAGCAGGCGAGAATAGCGCAGGAGGCAGGCGCTTGTGCGGTAATGGCGCTCGAGCGTATCCCCGCAGATATCCGTGCCGCAGGCGGTGTTGCAAGAATGAGCGACCCCGCAATGATAAAGGGTATCCAGAACGCGGTTACGATCCCTGTAATGGCTAAGTGCCGTATCGGTCATTTTGCTGAAGCACAGATACTCGAAGCTATTGAGATCGACTATATCGATGAGAGTGAAGTCCTTTCACCCGCAGATGATAAGTACCACATCGACAAGACGAAGTTCAACGTGCCTTTCGTATGCGGCGCTAAGGACTTAGGCGAGGCGCTCCGCCGTATATCTGAGGGTGCGTCTATGATACGAACAAAGGGCGAACCCGGTACAGGTGACGTTGTACAGGCTGTAAGACATATGAGAATGATGCAGCAGGAGATCCGCAGGCTGACATCTATGTCAAAGGACGAGCTTTACCAGGCGGCAAAGGACTTGCAGGTCGACTATGAGCTTGTAAAGTATGTAGCGGAAAACGGCAAGCTCCCCGTTGTAAACTTCGCCGCAGGTGGCGTTGCAACTCCTGCCGATGCCGCACTTATGATGCAGCTCGGTGCTGAGGGCGTATTTGTAGGAAGCGGTATCTTCAAGTCCGGCAACCCCGCAAAGAGAGCCGCAGCTATCGTAAAGGCTGTAACAAACTACACAGATGCCAAGATGATTGCAGAGCTTTCCGAAGACCTCGGCGAAGCTATGGTCGGCATAAACGAACAGGAGATTGCCCTCCTCATGGCAGAACGCGGCAAATAAGGCGGCGGGTCGCCGCTGACTATTCCGACCTTTTTAAAGGTCGGTGAGTTGCTAAGATCAGTGGGACGGTCGGGAATAAACGGTATTCCGGCTTATTACGGCTTATGGTGGGTCGCCGCTGACTATTCCGACCTTTGCGGCAATGTGCCGCCCCAAATTCCGCCTTTAAAAACGTTTGTAAATATATATAGGCTTGCAAAACGGCGGATTTATAAAAAAGTGCTGAACAAAAAGATAAAAAAGGATTGCCGTAATACGGCATACTCTACTCAGCCGAAAGGACACAACTAATGACAGTAGCAGTTCTCGCGCTTCAGGGCGCATTTGCAGAGCACGAAATAATTCTCTCAAAGCTCGGCGCAGACAGCTTTGAGATACGTCAAAAAAAAGACCTTTATCGCAGCTTCGACCGCCTTATAATTCCCGGCGGCGAAAGCACGGTGCAGGGAAAACTGCTCCGTGAGCTTGACCTATTTGACGGCATAAAGAGCCGTATCGAAAGCGGTATGCCTGTCTATGGCACCTGCGCAGGTCTTATCCTGCTTGCAAAGTCGATTTCCAACGACAGCGCACAGCATTTACAGACAATGTCTATCGTTGCCAACCGTAACGCTTATGGCAGACAGCTCGGCAGTTTCCATACGGATGCACAGTTTGAGGGTATCGGAGAAATTCCCATGACGTTTATCCGCGCACCGTATATCGACAAGGCTTATGACGATGTGCAGGTTCTCTCGGAGGTGGACGGAAAAATAGTAGCCGCAAGACAGAAAAATCAGCTTGTGACAGCTTTTCACCCTGAGCTTGACGGAGATACAAGGGTACACGAGTATTTTCTGTCGATGTGATTATATAACTTGATATCGCGATCCGCTGTTTTCAAACGGCGGATTTTTGTTTTTCCGCAATATTCAAAGCGTAACATTCTATCTGCTGAAAAATCGGGCATCGATTTTCACACCGATGCCCGATCATAACTGTTGATTTTTCTAAAAGCCATTATTTGGCTAACGTCTTCCCGCTCACACTTCCGTAATTACCGTAAAGCGCAGTCTTACCGCTCATGTAATAAGCCTTGACTCTGAACTTATACGTTGTATTCTTAGCAAGTCCTGCCTTTCTGAATGTAGTAGTGTTGCCGTTTGTTATCTTAGCCGCACGAACCCACTTACCGCCCTTGTACATTTCTACTATGTAACCTTGCGCGGAACTATTCTTAGTCCAGTTTACTCTGAGTGCGTCCTTAGCCTTACCTGCTATCTTAACGCCCTTCATTATTGACGGGTTTGTTCTTGCAGTAACGGTTGCACTGTAATTACCATAAAGCGCCGTACTGCCGCTCATCTTGTACGCTCTTACTCTGAACTTATATACAGTAGAAGCCTTAAGACCTGCTTTTCTGAAAGTAGTTGTGCTATTGTTTGTAATCTTACCGGCGCGTACCCACTTGTTGCCCTGATACATTTCAACTATATATCCGTCAGCCGAAGCATTCTTAGTCCAGTTTATTCTCAGCGCGTCTGCGGCTCTGCCGCCAAGCTTTGCACCCTTTATAACAGACGGATTTGTCCTTGCGATAACAGTAGTGCTGTAGGCGCTATAGACCGCAGTTGTGCCGCACATCTTGTACGCCTTAACTCGGAAATTGTAAACGGTTGAAGCCTTAAGACTTGCTTTTCTGTAGGTTGTCGTGCTGTTCTTGGTTATCTTAGCAACACGTGCCCACTTGCCACCCTGATACATCTCAACGATATATCCGTCAGCCGAAGCATTCTTAGTCCAGTTTATTCTCAGCGCGTCTGCTGCTCTGCCGCCGAGCTTAACGCCTGTTACATTGGCAGGTAACAGCTCATAAGTCAATTTGTTGTTTTTGGCGTACTTTTCGCCGGCTGTACCGCTGTAGCAGTAGATCTTAAATCCCTCGACATTGCCGTACATTCTCGCAAAGCCAAATGCAGCTTCGCCTATGTTTTTTACACCGGACGGAATTATAACGCTTTTCAGTGATCTGCAAACGTCAAATGCATATTGTCCTATTTCTTTAACGCCGTTGCCGATTTTGACGTTTTTCAGCGAAGTGCATCTTGAAAATGCTTCATTGCCGATTTTCGTCACACTGTCGGGTATATTAACGCTTTTAAGTGCCGAACAACCCGCAAAAGCCGCAGTGCCGATTTGTGTAACACCGCTCGGTATCTTTACACTTTCGAGCTTTTTGCAATTCATAAAAGCTCTCACATCGATTTTGGTCACGCTGTCGGGTATAGTTACGTTTCTGAGAGTTGAGCAATGGGAAAAAGCTTCTTTATCTATCTGAGTAACCTTTTTACCGTTTATGGTTTCGGGAATTTCAAGATCTACAGGAGTGCCTGTGTAGCCTGTTACTTTTAAAGTACCGTCAGCCATAGCCTCGGTCAGGCATTCTGCGGAAACATTGTCACTTCCGTCAGAGCCTTCAATAAGCTTACCGTTTCCGTCAAAAGTGAGTAAGGCATTGCCGGCTTCATCAAGCACCTCGCACTTTAATACTTCCATTTGGGCAATAGATGAACCCCACTCCTGCAAGCAAACCTGTATACAGCCTATATCCTTGGCATCTCCGTTTGCAAGAGGATTGACAAAGTCGTTTGCAATAAGCTGATATGTGTAATCGCCGACTTTTTCATAGCTTATATCCTTTTTACCATTCTCTCCGTCTTCCTTGTTCGGATCTGTGAAGATCTCAAGCGCCTCGTCGTAAACGCCCCAGAACTGTCTGCTGGGCCAATGATATGTATCCCATGCATCTGTTCCTTGCTCGATATCACCGCCGCTTACAGAGAATACAACGCCTCCGCCTGTGCCGCCGTCCCAGAAATCGCGGTTGCCATCTGCGCCGTCAGAGTCCTTCTCAGGAACAGTAACGATAAATTTCACACCGGTTATCTTACTGTAGTCTACGTTGTTTTCTACCTGATAGACAAACTCATCGTTTTTGGCAGGGTCGTTATAGATCCTTAATTGCCATATCGAAGAACTAGAAGTCAATGCCCGGTCAGGATCTTTGGCTTCCATAAGACAATTTGCACCGGCAGTAACACTTAGCGCGGCAACGCAGGCTGCCGATGCGGCGATCACCATCAACATCTTTTTAATGCTCATAGATATATCCCTCTTTCATTTTTACGCAAAAAGCACAGCCCCGTGAACTATGCCGATATCAAAGTACTCACCACGGCTCACAGCTGTATCCTTATGCCTGATTTTATCATAAGTATATCATGATAGCATCGAAACGTCAAGCATGACCGACATCACACTTTGGCGATTTTAAATAAAATTTCAAAAATTTTTCAAAACCCCCTTGACAAATGCCGAAAGCAGTGATATAATAAAGCCTACAAAGTCGATAGGCTTTCAGAGATTAAACCGAGCCGAAAACGAGGTAAGGATATGAACAAGGATATGACAAGATATATCAGCGGTTTCCGATGTTGATTTTAGCAGCATCTTCAAAGTAAGACAGATATACTTTTGTTGTAAATGCAACACACGGTTTTATACCGACAGAATAACAAACAAAAATTAAACTTAACGTATAACTGATTTTTTAATTGCAAAGGAGAAAATTACAATGAGAACTTTTGACAAGATCACAGACCTTATAGGCGGCACACCCATATTAAAGCTCAACAACTACATAGCCCTGAACGAGCTCCCTGCAAATATCTATGCAAAGCTCGAATACTTCAACCCCGCAGGAAGCGTAAAGGACAGAATTGCAAAGGCGATGATAGACGATGCCGAGGCTAAGGGCGCATTAAAGCCCGGCGCAGTTATAATCGAGCCTACAAGCGGTAACACAGGTATAGGACTTGCCGCTGTAGCCGCTTCAAAGGGCTACAGAATAATCCTCACAATGCCCGAAACCATGAGCGTTGAGCGCCGCAATCTGCTCAAGGCTTACGGTGCAGAGCTTGTCCTGACAGACGGTGCAAAGGGTATGAAGGGTGCGATCGCAAAGGCAGAGGAGCTTGCACAGCAGATCGAGGGCGGCTTTATCCCCAGCCAGTTCACAAACAACGCCAACCCCACCGCGCATTTTAACACAACCGGCCCCGAGATCTGGGAAGATACAGACGGCAAGGTTGACATCTTCGTAGCAGGCGTAGGCACAGGCGGTACAGTTTCAGGTGTCGGTAAGTACCTCAAGAGCAAGAATCCGAATGTAAAGGTAGTTGCGGTTGAACCCGCAGGCTCGCCCGTGCTTTCAAAGGGTGTTGCAGGACCTCATAAGATTCAGGGTATCGGCGCAGGCTTCGTGCCCGAAACGCTTGATACCAAGATTTATGACGAAATAATCGCAGTCGAGAACGAGGACGCATTCGCTACAGGCAGAACGCTTGCAAGAAAAGAGGGCTTACTTGTCGGCATCTCATCCGGTGCGGCTGTATATGCGGCTTCACAGCTTGCAAAACGCCCCGAGAACAAGGGCAAGAACATCGTGGTTCTTCTCCCAGATACAGGCGACCGTTATCTCTCGACCCCTATGTTCGCAGAATAATTCAGAAATTTCTATATCCCATTTTATATAGCCATCGCAAAAGCTGTCTTGATAGACAGCTTTTTGCATTTCAAATACAAAGCAGTGTCAAATATCGGCTGAAAATCCGCATCATAGCGTTATCAGATAACCGTATTTTGCAAGTTGTAAATTCCAAACTTGCACAAACGTACTTGTGCTATAGCACAAAACCCATAAAAACCGGTTGACCTTACAGCTTTTCGGTAGTACAATACAGGTAAAGAAAAACAAGTACCGCAACGGCGCAGGACATTAAAAGTTCTGCGCCGTTTTGTTTACAAAGGAAAGGATGACGTACAAATGTATGAATGCAGTTTAGACAGAATGAAGGATAAGATATCCACTTTCAGCAAATTCGGTGATGCAGGTCACGGCGGTATCACTCGTTACTCACTCTCACCTGAGGCTATTATGGCGCGTAATGAGTTCATCAAGCGTATGAAGGCTATCGGCGCGGAGATAGAGATAGATGATGTTGCGAATATCTACGCAACGCTCCCCGGCACAGACCCCGATGCAAAGCGTATCGTAATGGCTTCCCACTGCGACTCGGTAAAGAACGGCGGTAACTATGACGGTATCCTCGGCGTTATGTCGGCAATGGAGGTACTTGAAACAGTACACGAAAAGAACATTCCCCACAAGCATCCCCTCACCGCTATGATATGGACAAATGAAGAGGGTTCGCTGTATCCGCCCGCTATGATGTGCTCCGGTATCGTATGCTACGATTATCTGCCTGAGGACATCAGATGCAAGTTCAGGTATGAGGATATGATGAACTCCAAGAGTATCCTTGACAATACATCAACATTCGGCGAAGCGCTTGACAAGTCGGGCTTCAAGGGTGACAAGAAGTACCGCCTGTCACCCGACAGATATATGTATATGTTTGAAACACACATCGAGCAAGGTCCTATCCTTGAAGATGCAGGAAACGATATAGGCGTTGTTGACTGCGTACTCGGTATGTTCAACTACAGACTGAAGTTCTACGGTCAGACGACCCACGCAGGCACATTCCCGATGCCCAAGCGCCGTGACGCATTCTTTGCCGCATCGCAGGCACTGTGCTATCTGCATGAGGAGATCGACAAGCTCGGCTACAGCGACCTTGTTTATACAACAGGTGAGGTCGTATGCCACCCTTGCGTACATACCTGCGTACCCGACTTCTTTGACTTCTCGTTTGACTCACGTCACGAAGACCCCAAGGTACTAGAAAAGGTACTGGCTATCGTAAAGTCGTGCGAGGAAAAAACATGGGCAGGCTGTACCTGCAAGGTAGAAAGAGCATGGAACCGTGATACGGTCTACTGGGATAAGAAGCTGGTAAGCTATGTAAAGGCATCCGCAGAGGAATGCGGTATCAAGCACCAGTATATCCACTCGGGCGCAGGTCATGACGCACAGTTTGCCGCATATATGCTCCCGACAACTATGATATTCGTACAGTCCAAGGACGGTCTGTCACACTGTGAGCCTGAATATTCAAGCCCGGAGCACTGCACCGAGGGCGCAACGGTTATGCTGAATGCTGTCCTTAAGGCAGATAATGATTGATTATAATGACAACCACTTCTTTTTTTGGTATATTTCCTGACTGATTTTGCTTTATCTGATTTACTTTCACCCGCTTTTACGGCGGGTGATTTTTTGCGCCGTTTTCCGGCATAATAGCTCATATTCAAAAATAACATAATAAGTCTTGATTTTTTGTTTAAACTATGTTACAATAATACAGTATCAGAAATAGAACCCGTGATTATGGGTGTAAGCCCTGTGCAAGGGAGTCCTGTGAACCATGTCAGGCGGGGAACCGAGCAGCATTAAGCAGTCATGACCTGTGCCGCAGCAAGTTTACACTCATAATCATGGGTTCTGTTTTTATGTATTGATTTTGTCACAGGAGGGTCAGTTTATGCATCTTGCACTTTATCGTAAGTATCGTTCTGCCACCTTTGACGAAGTTATTTCACAGGAACATATAACCACCACGCTGAAAAACCAGATAAAATCCGGGACACCCGCTCACGCTTATCTTTTCACAGGCTCAAGAGGTACGGGCAAGACCACTTGCGCAAAGCTGATGGCAAAGGCGGTAAACTGCCTTTCTCCCGTTGACGGCAACCCTTGCGGCGAGTGTGAAAGCTGTAAGGCGATAGCCGCCGGCTGCCCCGATATAATCGAAATGGATGCCGCATCAAACAACGGTGTTGACGATGTAAGGGCACTGCGCGATGAGGTTATGTACGCTCCTACCGTGTGTAAGTATAAGGTATACATAATAGACGAGGTGCATATGCTCTCTGCATCGGCGTTCAACGCTCTGCTGAAAACGATAGAAGAGCCGCCGCCCCACGTTATATTCATACTTGCCACGACCGAGATCCATAAAGTGCCTGCGACTATCGCGTCAAGATGTCAGCAGTTCCGCTTTTCAAGGATCGATGTCGAAGAGAGTACAAAAAGGCTTTGTGAGATAGCCCAAAAAGAAAATGTAAAGCTTACCGAGGATGCCGCAAGGCTCATTTCCAGACTGTCGGACGGCGGTATGAGAGATGCGGTCTCACTGCTCGACCAGTGTATAAGTGTAAGCAATGATATAGATGAGCAAACGGTCCGCACTACCGCAGGCATCGCGGGAACAGACCACCTGTTCGCACTTGCGGAATGCGTCCGTGAGCATAGCGCCGCAGAAGCGCTTAAGATAATTGACGAACTGCACGATCAGTCAAAAGATCTTATGCTTTTGCTCGATGAGCTGCTGTCGCATTTCAGAAACCTGTGTATGCTGACTGCGACAAATAACGATTTCTCACTGATACCCGCAGGAAGCGGAGCAAGAAATGACCTTGCACGTCAGGCGGGGGAGTTTACGCTCGGTGAGATAATGCGCTGTATGGATATTTTGCAGGACTGCATCGCAAAAACTCCTAAAACCGCAAAACGCAAGACGGTTGCGGAAATGTGCCTTATAAGACTGTGTACGCCGCGTCTTGACAGCGACACATCGGCATTGTCGTTAAGGCTTGAAAGGCTTGAAAACAGACTGGATAAGCTGTGTGACGGCGAAGTAAAAATTCAGCCGAGAAGCGCCGCCCCGGCAGACGCGGGATACGCAGACAAGCCTGTTGCGCCGACAGAAAGCAAGCCTCGGGACATTCCGAAGACTGCATTAAATAACACAGAAAATAAAGCAAATACAGCGGATATACCTCCCGCTTCAACAGAGCCGCCGGACGATAAGCCCGACTGGCTGTTCGAGGGAACAGACGGTGACGCTTCTCCCGTAAATAGCGGCGACAACTCGGAAGCTCCTCCGTTTGACCTTGACGAGCCGACAGAGCAGACGCAATTTGCACCACAGACTGATGACAGCAAGCCTGATTGGCTGTTTGAGGGAACAGGCGGTGACGCTTCTCCCGTAAATAGCGGCGATAACCCGGAAGCTCCGCCGTTTGATCTTGATGAGCCGACAGCGGCAGATACACCCGTTGTTTCGCCCGAGCCGGAGCAAGAGCCTGTAACAGAACAGCGACCCTCCGCGGCAAAGCCGCAAGGTGCAGGTGTTGCCGACACGCAGGTAGCAGAGATACTGGACAGACTTCCCGTTATACTTCAGGCTATACTGGCACAGGTTCGGGTATCACTCGGTGAAAGCACCGTAAATATCAGCGGATATCAGAAGTTCCAGTACGATTTTCTGACAACGGGCGACTCAAAGGAGCGCCTTGAAAAAGCCGCCGAAGAAGTGCTCGGCAGAAAAGTAAAAATGGTGTTTGACGGCGATGACGGCGCAGACACGCAGACAGCTGAAAGCGACCCTGTTTCCGACTTTCTTACAAAGGCGGAAAGTATGGGCGTAAAAATAAAATACAAAAAATCAAAAAATTAAGTCGGCTGACTTAAAGATACGAAAGGAAAAACCACAATGAAAGCAAGATTACCCAAGGAATATCAGAACAGAGGCGCAAACAATATGAACAGCATGATAAAGCAGGCTCAGAAGATGCAGGAAGACATTGAGCGTGTCCAGGCTGAACTCGAGGCAAGAGATTTCACGGCTTCTGCCGCCGGCGGTATGATCGAAGTTACTATGAGCGGCGCAAAGGTACTCAAGGAAGTAAAGCTTAACCCCGAGGTCGTTGACAAGGACGCTATCGAGGATCTCCAGGACGTTATCGTGGCAGGCGTAAACGCCGTTATCACGCAGATCGAAGAAGTAAGCGCAGCAGAGATGGAAAAGGTAACAGGCGGAGTTAATATTCCGGGTCTTGTTTAATGGCTGAATATAATTCTCAGCCGCTTATACTGGCGGCGCAGGAATTTGCAAAGCTTCCCGGCATAGGGCTAAAGACCGCACAGCGTCTTGCGTATTATATACTAAACGCTCCCGAGGAAGACGTTGAGCAGTTTGCCGCAGGTATACTCTCGGCAAGGCGCAGTATGAAGATTTGTAAGGAATGCCAGAACATATGCAGCTCCGACAAGTGCGATATATGCTCAAGCGACCGCAGGGATCATAGAGTGATATGCGTTGTCGAAAGCCCCAAGGACGTTTCCGCAATAGAGCGTAGCGGCGGCTTTGACGGAGTATATCATGTACTGCACGGGCTTTTATCGCCGATGAACGGCATAGGACCAGAGCAATTGAAGATAAAAGAACTTATGGCAAGACTTTCTGATGCAGATGAGGTTATTATGGCTACCAGTCCGACTATTGAGGGAGAAGCCACAGCGACTTATCTTTCGCGAATGATAAAGCAGCTCGGAGTAAAGGTAACAAGGCTCGCTTACGGACTGCCTGCGGGCGCTTCGCTCGAATATGCCGATGACGTAACGCTTCAGAGAGCGCTGGAAAACCGTAACGAGATCTAATGCAGCATTGCATGATTATTATAGCGCGGTTGTCTTAAAATTCAGAATTACTTTCGGGGAAAGGAACACGATAATGACACAGGAACAGTTAAACGCAATTCAGGCAAAAACCAAAAAGATCACAAACCATCAGTTACTTGAGATAGTAAAAAGATTGAAAAAGGCATCGGATGAAAAAGTAAATCCCGAGCCTGAGGAGCAGGCAAAGTATATCGACGCACTGATGGAAGCAAAGCTTATTGCACCGGTCACTATAACCGATATGAACGGCGAAACGGAAAATCAGATAAAGGTGCAGTTCTCCAGCCTTACAAACCCTCAGAAGGAAAGATATTTTATGGTATTCACCGACATTGAAACCATGCGCAAGAACATACAGGATACCGACAAGATCTTTCTGATCGCCGTTACATACAAGGATCTCGCGGCTATGCTTGCTTCTCCCAACTGTGCTATGAAGGGTTTTGTTATCAATCCCTTCACAGAGAATATAATCTGCGGACCTCAGCAGTCGGAGGTTATAGCCCGTTATATCAATCAGAAGAGATTTAACAACGGCGAGCTTACTGTCATCAACGAAGTAACAGGCGTACCCGAAACCGTAACAAAGCCTATAATAAAGTACTTTGATGAGCGCAAGGATGTTAAAAAGGCATACATAATGAATATGCGCAAGGTAAATCAACTCAACCGTCTTATAATTGTTGATTATGAGGGTGAGGACGATAAGTTCAACGATTTCGCAAGCGATTTCACAGACAAGGTGCTCAAGGACATAAATGATGAAAAAGCACCGTTTATGGTAATGAACTTCAACCAGCCCGCCGCAAAGCAGGCAACCAAGGAAAAAGTACCGTTCTATGTAAAAGTGGGATAATGTACGGCTATTGACCCGACAAGAAATGGGTTTCACAGAAAAATCAACACAAAAAAAAGAGGCGCAAGCCTCTTTTTTGTTTATTCTGCGGAATTTTTCGTTAATTTTTTGCATTTACTTGACGAAAAAGCGGTAATGATATATCATTATACTGTATAAATGGGTTCAGATACAGAACAGGAGACAGTATGGATACTATTATTTCAGCATCACTTCTGGCGAGTGATCTTGCAAATATAGAAAAAGAAATACGCCGTACAGAAAATGCAGGAGTAGACTGGCTTCATATTGACGTTATGGACGGAGTATTTGTAGATAATATAACTTACGGAAATAATGTTGTGACCGCTATGCGCAAAGTAAGCGATATATATTTTGACACACATCTGATGGTAGCAGACCCGACAAAGCTGATACCGTTGTTTGCAAAAGCAGGGAGCAATATGGTGACCATACACCTTGAAAGCAAAGGTGATACAGAAGCTAATCTTACGGCGATAAGAGAAGCAGGTATGCAGTCTGGACTTGCTATAAAGCCCGCCACAGACTGGAAAGAGGTTATACCTTATCTTCCGCTTTGTGATATGGTGCTTGTAATGACTGTCGAACCGGGTTACGGCGGACAGGGCTTTATTCCCGAATGTGCCGATAAAGTTGCGAAGCTTCGCAGATACTGCGAAGAGAACGGCTTCGGAATAATGAACATTCAGGTAGACGGCGGTATAAACGCCGCTACAGCCGTAACGGTAAAAAGCGCCGGTGCAAATGTGCTGGTAGCGGGAACTTATCTTTTCAAGGCAGATGATATGAAGAATGCCGCAGACGCAATACGTTAAAAGCAGGACGGCAGGATATCGAGCGCTTTATCGGTAAGCAATGAATAATACTCTTCAGTGTCGCACACGATCAGCTCGTCTGTATATGTCAGCACGGAATATTCCGCAGATATGCGGAGCACAGCCGTTATATCCGATGTCGGGTATACGAGGAGTCGATAGCTGTTGTCTGTAGTGCAGTAGTAAAGAAGCGCTTTATGCGATGATCTTTTCAATGCTTTGCACAAAGCGGCAAGCTCGTTTACCGATCCTGTACATACTATTTCGTTGTTGCGCGATGATCTGTCGGTATTTTTCTGCGTCCCCTTAAGACAAGAAATATACAGGATACACCCGCCGTTGCTTTTCGGGAACGCTTCGACCAGCAAACGTTCTCCGCACAGCTTTAAGCCGTGGTCTTCGCTCAGGCAAGATATAAGTCTTGACAGCGCAAGCTCCGCAGAATGTGAATGCCCAGATATATCCTCGCTCTTTATGTGATAGCCGCTCATATCCGACGGTTCAAGCGTAATTTTTACGGTATTTCCCGCAAGGTCGTCAATTTGCATAAGACACCTCCGATAAACATAATTGCAGACAGTTTTACGGTCTGAAAGGATAAAAAAAGTAATGAACACACCTACAAATGAAGCTTTACTTAAAAAGATAGATGAAGCGCCTTTGCTTATGTCAAGGGAGGCGGCGCGAAAAAAGCTCCGTAAGCCGCGCAGTATATACGGGGATCAGATACTGTTTATGCTTGCGATAACGGTAATAGCGACCTGCTTTTACGGTTGGCGCGTAGTTGCCGTATGCGTATGCTCGGTGCTGAGCTGTATACTGACTGATATGATAGGCTGCTTCCTGTCAAAAAAGGAATACGGCGTAAAGGATCTGTCCACTATCGCCTATGGTATGGCACTGGCGCTTATGCTCCCCGCAAGCGTTGAGTATTATATAGTGGTGATCGGTGCGGTGCTTGCGATAACGGTAAAGCATATATTCGGCGGCAAGGATAACTACATATTCAATCCCGCCGCAGTCGCTATCGCTTTTTTGATAATATGTTATCCCACGCAGGTCCTGATGTACCCTCAGCTCGGTACACATCCCGAGATATTCGGTGAAGCCGGAACTCTTGTAAGCGGTATTGAGAGCAGCTTTATCAAGAACGGCGCTATGCCTTCGCTTACGCCTCTTGAGATACTTATGGGTCGTTTTGCGGGTCCTATGGGCACAACTCATATATTGGTGCTTATAGTGAGCGGTATCTGCCTTATCTGCCGCAGGAGCGTTTCATTGTCGGCAACAGTAGGCGGCATTGCCGTGATGGGTGTGCTGTCGTATCTTACAAGCAGTGTACAGCCTGCTACCGATGCGGTCGTGTTCCAGTTCATAAGCGGGTTTGTACTGTTCGGATTTATCTTCCTTGCAAGCGATCCGCAGACGCTTCCGCTTACAAACGGCGGCAGAATGCTGTACGGTATCGCCCTCGGAATTATTACGGTAATATTCCGCAGCGCCGCAAATATCGAAGGTATATTCGTGTTCTCGCTTCTGATAGTAAATGCGCTTTCGCTGTACCTTGACAAGCTTGCATTCGTGATAGCGACCGAAACAAAACAGATAGCAAGATATTTAAAGCACAACCTGGGCTCTTTCGAGCGTATGACAAAGGATGTAAAGCAAGGCAGGACGCCCTCGCTTTCGGATACGCAGGAAATAATGATAGAACCTGTTAATTATAATATGCCTCCTATCGATAATAAGGTGACAAAAGTAAAGCGTCACAAAAAGTCGGTATTCGAGAATATCTCGGATAAAATATCGGATGTGGCAAAGAAGAAAAACGCCGCAAAGGAAAACAATACAACGCAGAACACCGCCGATAACGCGGTAAGCGAAACGGAGAAGGAGGCGCAAAATGGCTCAGGCAAAACAGTTGAAGCCGGAAAAGACGCGAAAAAGTGATTTCAGGTTCACGCGCGATCTTATAGACGGACTTGCAAAGCAGAACGTTGTGCTGATGACCGGTATTGTAAACGCGCCCGTCATAATTGCCGCAACGACATTCAAGAAAGGCGTTGTTATAGCTCTTGCATTCGCAATAATATCGTTTCTGACGATCGTCACTTGCTCATTCGTCCCCAAAAAGATAGTATACACTCTCAGAGTAATTATATATGCGCTGGTAGGCTCGGTCTATTATATCCCTACCGTGCTTCTTTTAGAGCAGATATTCCCGCTCACGGTCGAACTTATCGGCATATATATGCCGCTTATCATTATAAATGCTCTTATATTCTCAAAGACAGAAAGCCGTTTTTATCTTGAGAGCAAGCTGAAAATGATGATAGATGTTATATTCTTTATAATCGGGTTTGATGTGGTATGTGTATTGACAGGCGGTTTCAGGGAGCTTATCTGCTTCGGAACATTTGCCGGCATACAACTGTTTGATTTTAAGATAGCGGCTCTTGAATCTCCGTTCGGCGGGTTTATCCTTGTCGGTATAATGGCGGGCACATTCAGAGCACTTTACAACTATCTGCGCAACCGCAGGATAAGGCAGAACAGTCAAGAGCAGAACAAAGCGGCGGCGGAGCGGACATTCCGTTCAAGCACCGACAACACAGCAAAGCCTGCGGCTCTGACCGATAACGGCAGCACAAAGGAGCAGAGCAATGGATAAATTAGTATTGTTTATAAATACCGCCATGCTTGCCATGTTCGTAGAAAACGCGATATTCTCACGCGCGCTCGGCACAAGCGTTGCGTTTTATGCCTCAAGGAAGAAAGAGAGCATATTCGGACTGGGGCTCGGCATAACCTATGTTATTGTGGTTTCAAGCTGTATCACGTTCTTTATAGACGGGTGGCTTGCCGACTGGCAGTATTTTTATGTTGTCATGCCGCTTATATACACATTTATCGTGAGCATAGTATATACGGGAAGTCTGCTCCTACTGTGGAGATTTCTGCCAAAGATATTCAGAAATATCAAGAAATACGTTCACCTGTCTGTATTCAATGCGGCAGTGCTCGGAGCACTGTTTCTTAATACGACATATCACGGTGATTTTCTTTCATATATGGGATTTGGTGTCGGAATTGCGGCAGGATTTTTCATTGCTGTGTTCTTTTTGCATATTGCAAATGAAAGGCTCAACTCGCCGCTTATTCCCGAGGCTTTCAGAGGAATGCCGATAATGATGGTATTTGTCGGTATAATGTCACTTGCATTCTATGCGCTTACCGGTTATAACACGGGAGCTATCTGATAATTTCTGAAACGGAGATACTGATATGAGCAGAAAAAAAGGATTTAAGGTAAAACGTTCAAGGCGCAATCTATACAAAAGGCGTAAAAGCACCGGAAGAAAGATCTTCGAGGGTGTGCTTTTTGTCGTGATATTGGGTGCGCTTGTATTTGTGGGATATTCGGTAGCATCGCCGCTGATAAAATTCTTCAGCGGAAACGGCAACACCTCCTCAGCGAGTGAGCCTGCATGGACACCGCCCGAATCCGTACCCGATACATCAAGCACCGACGATACTTCCGTAAATTCCGGCACGGAAACATCAAAGTCCGACATTACAACATCTTCAGATGAGAGCAAACCCACCGAGGTAACATCGACATATGCCGTGCTTGCTCCCGATACGGCAATACAGAGCGAGGACGCGCTCAATAAGTATCTTGCGACCGTCAAGGACAGCGGCTGTAACACAGTCGTATTTACGCTCAAAAACACGACAGGCGAGCTGTTATATAAATCATCGCTTAAAGCGGTCAAGGACAACACTGACGTGAACAAGGGCAAGCTGACGGCGGCACAGATAGTAAAGGCTTGCAAGGCGGCAGGCATGACCCCCGCGGCGGCTATAACAACGCTCTATGACCGCAAAACTCCGTATCTTTTCGACAGTGCGGGATATATAATCACAGACGGCAACTGGAGCTGGCTTGATGCGGCGGCAGACAACGGCGGCAAGCCGTGGACAACGCCCTACTCGGCTGACGCGGTAAATTATTATGCCGATATCTGCGGCGAGCTTGCAAAGGCAGGATTTGTCGATATCGAGCTTGAAAATACTATCTTCCCGAACTTCCAGTCATATGACTATTCACTTCTGTCAAAGGAATTACAGAACGCAAGCAGAAGCGAAAAGCTTGCGGCACTTGCCGAAGCGTGTGCAAAGAAAGCTACAGCGTCAAAGGCAACCGCGACCGTTGAGATAAAGGCAGACGCACTGCTTACAATGTCGGCAACAGCTTATGACGGCACAGCCGAAATATGGTCGTCAAAAGACAAGATGGCAGACGCAAGAGTGCTCGTAACAATGGATACATCGCTTCTCGGTACAAAGCTTCAGACATCAGCCGACAAGACTACAACAGTCGAAAAGGATATCACAAAGGCAGTAACGCAGATATTCACGCTTGTAAAGAAGACTACAGGCGATACCGGTATCTCGGTCGGCATTACCGGCAGCTCAACTCTCTCCGCCGATGATATCAAAAATTGTAAAACGGCGCTCGAAAAGCTCGGATTTACCGACATAAGATTTGAATAAATACACAAAAGTGCTTGCAATTGTGGGTTTAATAAGTTATAATAAGATAAATAGCGAATTTCGCACGAAAAAGAAAGGGAACACAAAATGACAGATTTACTGACATTATTAACAAGCGGACAGCCGGCAACAACCACAGGACAGGGCGGAAACGATATCCTCAGCATTCTCACAATGCTTATCCCCCTTGCACTGATGGTAGTTATATTCTACTTCCTCATCATCAGACCCGAGAAGAAGCGCGGCAAGAAGATGCAGGAGATGCTCAACAACCTTGAGGTAGCAGACGAGGTAGTAACAACCGGCGGTATTATCGGCAGAGTATTAAGAGTTACAGATGATACAGTTCTTATCGAAACAGGCTCAGACAGAACAAAGATCCGTATCTTAAAGAGCAGCATCGCCGAGAACAGAACAGTACACGACGCTGAAGAGTCCAAGTAAGCAAACGTAAAATTGCCCGGCGGCACAATATCAATTCAATAGTAATAGATCCACTGCTTCAACGCAGTGGATTTTGCTTTTATATGAGGAAATCCGCAACATTTCGCTTCTAATATCACCGCCAATTCCGCACTATCCCCCGCCCCGCACCTCACTTGGCTCCCTTGCCAAAGGGAGCTGGCTTGCGGCAAGGCTTGCTTGTTTCAAATACTACTATTATTCGCGACACACGCAACGCCCAAATCTTGCAAACCTTATCTGCCGTCAAGACTGAGGGATCGCCTGCATCAAACCTTTCCGCTTCTGCCATCACCTCCGCTAACAATCCCTCAGTCACAGTGTCAAAAACTCGGTTCTGCTCTGCACATCTTTAACCTGATACTCAAAGCAATGCCAAAAACGTTATACCGCACTGTGACAGCTCCCTTGCCAAAGGGAGCGGGCTTGCGGCAAGATTGACATTTATCAAATGCTTCCATTCTTCGCGACACTCGCAACACTCAAATAATACATACCTTATCTGCCGTCAAGACTGAGGGATCGC
>JABLTL010159120.1_pt1 | contig 31929 bp, 27 predicted proteins | sample 7160151 | NCBI WGS metagenome assembly JABLTL01 (sample SAMN14651223, study PRJNA627086) | human gut metagenome | isolation source: feces | host: Homo sapiens
ACTCCCTGAATACACACAAAACTGGCATTTCGCGCACAAACAAGAAACTTCAACGATGTGCCCTTTAGTGGATTTTTAGCCCCACCCTCATAAACTTAAGTACGACTAGAATAATGCACCATCAATTAATATTATAACTTATTTATGAAAATATTCCAATTTCTTTTAACTCTTTTCTTTAACTTTTAATAGATTTGTAGATTATATTTTTATTGTTTATATTACTTTTTCTTTTATTATCTAATTAAATCTCATTTTATCTTTATTTTTTGTATATTATTAATTCATATATAATTAATATTTCAAAAAGTTTCTTAATTCTTTTTTTGTATCTTCTAAATCTCTATCACTTACTAAATTCAAAACATTAATATTTGGATAGTTCATTTTAATTTCATCTGCCATTTCTAAGTAAACTCTTTGTTGTTTTATACTATTTTCTGCTTTGAATTCAGCACCTTTAAAAACTGATTTTCCATCTCTTTTTAATCTTTCAATATACTCATTTTCATTTTTCAAATACAATGTTATATAATATATATCAAAATCCAAACTAGCAAATTTTTTCAATAATTTTTCATAAACATCTGTAAATGAATATTCCTTTATTCCAAGTCTGCAATAATTTTCTTCTGAAAAAAAGGTTCTATCAAAAATCAAATTTATGCTTTTATTTTCCATTTTTTCCATATACTCAAGTAAATCTACATACATATCTTCTGCTTTTTTCTTTCCTGCTACTGTACTGTCTGATGTACCACACAATCTATATAAGTTTGAATAAGGTAATGTATGTCGTAAAAAATCTGTTATTGTTGTTTTTCCTGCTCCTTGTGCTCCTTCTACTACTATAATTTTTGAATTTGCCATTTTATTCTTTTCCTTCTTTCTTTGTATCTTCTTTTTCTTCATTTTTTGTATTGTTTTCTAACATTTTATTAATTGAATTCATTATATCATCCATGTTTTCATCGAAATTATCTTTTACTAGATTAAACATTTTTTCATTCCTCCTGGATTGTATTATATCATTTTAGATTTTGAATTTCAATTAATTTTCAAATTATATTCAATGTAGTATATATAATTATTATTACATTACAATTTTACAAACAAACCAGAAATAAGTCAATATTATGTACAAAATTATTTCTTTATCATTATTTATAACATATAATCAATGTTGACATATTGGTAAAAAATGTATAAGATATTAAAAAAAGTAAAAGCTAAAACCAAAGACGAGGTGGTATAAATGAAAAATTTAGAAAATCAAATTTCTAATCTTTTAAAAGAAATAGAAATAATGATTAAAAATGACGACAAAAACAATATTGAAACTAAAAGAAAAGAACTTGATTTATTGCTAAAAGAATATCTAAAAGATTTTAAATAGAATTTAAATAGTATATAGTACAAATATAATTCATTTATACAATTCAAAAAGTTTGATAATATAAACAAAAAAGTTAGGTGGTATAAATGAGAAAAGCAAGTTCAATAAAAATCGGTAAAAATATACAAAAAATTAGAAAAAGCAATGGCTATACTCAAGAAAAACTAGCAGAAGAAATTGAAGTTTCTGTTAGATACATAAGTGATATAGAACAAGATAAGTCTAAACCATCTTATGAAGTTTTAATAAAAATTTGCAATATTTTTAAAATCGGTTTAGACCAAATTTTTTGTAATTATATAAATACAAAAGAGAATAAGAGTATGGAATATTCTTTAGCCGGTTTTGATAAACTTTCAAAAAGAGATAAAGAAACTATTGAAAATTTAATAGTATTTTTTAATAAGAGTAAAATGTAATTATTTCCTAAAAAAACTTTTCAATATTAATAAAATTTGATATTGAAAAGTTTTTCTTTATGTATACTACAAAAATATACAAAATAAATTGAAAAAAAGCCAAAAATATAATATAATAAACCTATAATCAAGGAGGCAAAAATGAAAAAATTTGAAAAATACTCAGCAAATGAAAATAACCCAAATTGGGATAAAATAATATCAAGACAATCCCCATTATACAATAGGAATAATTTTATGAGAAGCGAATTTGAAAGAGATTACACAAGAATAATACATAGCACAGCATATAGAAGATTAAAACATAAAACACAAGTATTCTTTTCTCCTGAAAATGACCATATTTGTACAAGAATAGAACATGTAACTCATGTTGAATCTATAAGCTACACAATTGCTAAAAACTTAGGTTTAAATACAGAATTAACAAAAGCCATAGCAGTAGCACATGATGTAGGTCATAGCCCTTTTGGCCATGAAGGAGAAAAAATATTGTCTGAAATTTCTAATAGAGATTTAGGAATAAGTTTTTGGCATGAAAAGAATGGGCTAGAACTTGTTGATAATATAGAATTACTAGAAGATACAGAAAGATTTAAACAAAATCTAGATTTAACATATGCAGTAAGGGATGGTATCATTTCTCATTGTGGTGAAATTGATGAAAATTGTTTAAAACCAAGAGAAGAATTCATTGATTTAAATGATTACAAATTTCCTAATCAATATGCACCATATACTTGGGAAGGTTGTGTTGTAAAAATTTCTGATAAAATCTCTTATCTTTGCCGTGATATAGAAGATGCCATAACTTTAAAAATATTTAAAGATATTCCTGGCGAAGAAGATATTATTAATAATACTAACTTAATTAATAATTTAATATATGATTTATGTGAAAATTCTTCCCCAGAAAAAGGATTATGTTTATCAGAAAATGCTTTAAATTTAATGAATAGAATAAAAGCTTTTAATTATAAATATATCTATGCTTCTAATAGAATAAAGCCTTCAACAAGATACTTTAGAGTGGTAATAAATGAAATTTATAATCTTTTAAAATCTATGTATGATGGTCAAAATACTTTAAATAAATTGAATGATGTTTCTGACATCTACCCAAATTTATGCAAAGGTTTTATAAATTTCATTAATGATTATTATGATTTTGATAATAGAGAAAATTTAAGATTAAAAAATAAAGTTTTATTTTCAATCGACAATGAAAAAGATTTTTATAAAGCAATTATTTATTATATTTCTGGTATGACAGATAATTTTGCTATTGAAATATACAATGAAATTATACATTTTTAGGAGGTAATATATGGACAAAATAGCTATTATTTCAGACGTTCATGGTAACATTACTGCATTAAATGCTGTTTTAAATGATATAAAAAATCGAAATATAAATAAAATTATATGTCTAGGTGATAGCATATTAAAATGTACTCATCCAGATTTAGTAATTGATAAACTAAGAGAAGTTTGTGATGTTGTTCTTATGGGTAATTGTGATTATGCAATTTGTAGACCAGAAGTAAAAGATAGAAAATTTTGGACAAGACATTTAATTGGAGAAGAAAGATCTCAATATTTATTGTCTCTTCCAAAATCTTACGAATTTCATATGAGTGGTCATTTAATTAGACTATTTCATGCATCACCTTACTCATTAGATGAAGTATATAATCCAATGTTTTCTAATAAAAACAATCTAAAAGGAGATTCCGAAATTACAAATCCTGATAGATTATTTGAAAACACTGAATTTATAGGAAAAACTCAAAATGATCCTACTCCAGATATTGTTGGTTTTGGTCACATTCATACCCCATTTATTGTAAGACACAAAAACAAAACCATTTTTAACCCTGGTAGTGTTGGTATTCCAGTAGAAATGCTAAATTGTGATGAAAACGATACGTGTAACAAATTTTCAACACTTTCATCTTATATAATAATAGAAGGAGTTTATAATAGTACTCAGCTTGATTCTATATCTTTTCAATTAGTACGTGTACCTTATAATATCCAAAAAGAAATTATAGATTTAGAAAATTCTAATATGCCAACAAAAGAAAGAACAATCAAAAGCTTATTACATGCAATTCCTAATATTTAAAATTATAAAAATTTTGGAAAGGATAATATTATGGAAGATAAACTGAACGAAGCAAAACAAATTTTAAAAGAATATAACCAAGAACATTTATTACAATTTTATGATGAAATTTCAGAAGAAGAAAAAAATATTTTAATAAATCAAATTTTAAATATGAATTTTGAACAAATTTTAAATTTATATAATAACTCAATTCATCCAAAAGTGCAACCCAAAATTGATATTTCTCCTTTACAACATATAGAAAAGGATTTACTATCAAATGAAGAAATGAATTATTATATATCTTTAGGAGAAGCTATCATTAAAAGTAATTCCTTTGCTGTTATAACAATGGCTGGTGGTCAAGGAACTAGATTAGGTTATAAAGGTCCAAAAGGCACTTATATGTTAGACCTTTCCCCTGTTAAAAAATCACTTTTTCAAATAATGGCTGAAGATATAAAAAGAAATAATGAAAAATATAATACTATTATTCCTTGGTACATAATGACAAGTGAAGACAATGATTTTCAAACAAAAAATTTTTTTGAAATAAATGATTATTTTGAATATCCTAAAGAAATGATTAAATTTTTCAAACAAGATAAATTACCTTTAATAGATGTAACTGGAAAATTAATCTTACAAGAGCCTTATTTAATAAAAGAAGCTTCAAATGGAAATGGAAATGTCTTTAAAGCTTTGAAAGAAAATAATTTAATACAAGATTTAGAAGCTAAAAATATTAAATGGATTTCTTTTGGTGGTATTGATAATGTTTTATTAAAGAACTTTGATCCTTTGTTTTTAGGATTAACAATTGGAAAAAATTTAGAAATTGGTTCAAAATCGATATTTAAAAAAGAACCTTTGGAGAAAACAGCAGTTTATTGTAAAAAGAACGGAAAACCTGCTATCTTAGACTATGATGACATCAATTTAGAATTATCTGAAAGCAAATTAACAAATACTAATACTTATTTATATCGTGAAGCAAATATGTTGTCACATATAATGAGTATTGATGCTGTAAAAAAAGTTAGTACAATAGACTTAATATATCACAGAGCATATAAAAAGAATTCCTTCGTAAATTTTGAAGGTGTTAAACAAGTTCCGGATAAACCAAATACCTTTAAATTTGAAAACTTTATATTTGATGCTTTTTCATATTTTGATGACATGCTACTTTTAAGAGTTGATGAAAACGAAGAATTTGCACCAATTAAAGATTTTACTGGTATATATAATCCAGATACTGCTATTGAAAAATATAATAATTACTACAAAAAAAATAATTTCTAATCACTATATTTTCAGTGTTTAGAAATTATTTTTCTTCTTAATCTATCTATTATTTAATATTTTAATTTTATTCTTCACTAATTTTGTTCCACTCTTTTCCATCAACAATTCTAGCTACCATCATTGAAGAAACATCATCTCCAATAACATTTAAAACTGTTGCTGGCATATCTATTATTGTTGCTATTATTGTCAAAATTGGCAACACTGCAACTGGATAACCCATCATTGTTATAATAAGCATTTCTGATATTGTTCCACCACCTATTGGAACTGCTGTAATTAACAAGTTTGCAAGTAGTGCTATTCCTAAAACCCAGAAAATATCTCCAGCCGTTGCTAAACTTGTTCCAAATAATCCTACTAAAAACATTATTTTAAATACAGAACCTATTATAGATCCATCTTTGTGGAAGCTTGTTCCTAAAGGTATGGTTGTTTCTGCAATATCATCTGAAACTCCCATTTTCTTTGTTGATTCTATATTTATTGGAATACACGCTGCACTTGAACATGTTCCCATAGCAGTTACTGTTGCTGGTATAACGTGTTTCCAAAATGCCTTGAATCCTTTTTTTCCTCCTGCTATAAAAGCATATATGCTATACATTATAAAATAATATAATATTGCAATTACTAAATATACTAAAAATGTTTTTAAATAACCTACTGCTATTGATGTACCAAATGTTCCAATAAATGATGCCATATAACATCCTAATCCTATTGGTGCATAATACATTATGATTTTTACTATATTTTCCATAACACTATTTGCTGATTCTAGTACTTTTCTAAATGTTTCTCCCTTTTCTCCAGACATATTTATTGCTATTCCTACTATTATTGAAAATACTAAAAGTGCAATTATATTATCTTTAGAAAATAATTTTGAAAAATCATTTACAGTAAGTAATTTTACTGTTCTGTCTGCAATAGTTATATCATCTTCACTATCTGTTTCTTCTGTTGTAGTTACTTCTTCTAAAGATACTTTTATTTTTTCTCCATCTTCAGTATTTACAAGTTTTATAAAATATGTACTTGCAAATCCAATTAATACAGCTATTACTGATGTTATTACAAATATTAGTAATACTGAACCAATTATTTTTCCAATTCTTTTTGGCTGTTTCATTTTTGATATTGCTGTTGTTATGTTTAAAAAGATTAGCGGAATTATTATAACTAATAATAGATTTAAGAATAAATCACCCAGTGGGCTTAGTATAGTTGCTTTTTCTTTGAAAATGATTCCAATGATACTACCAACAATTATAGCAACTAAAAGAATAATTGTTGATTTGTAATTTGATAAAAATTTTTTCATAATACTACCCTCTTTCGAAATAAAGGCAACTAAAAATATAATTATATTTTTAGGATTTTTTATATTATATAAAAAAATATTCTAAATAGCAACTATTTAGAACATTTTTTATTTCAAATAAATTTCCGATCAAATAAATTTTTTTATCAAACTTTTGTAACAATTAATTGTGTCTATATATCTATTCTAACACCATTCTAATGCATCTTTATATTTTATTTTGCATCTTCTATTGTATTCCTTTGCATATTTTAAACCTTTACTAGTACCTTTTCCTTTTCTACTTGCCACATTTTGATCTATTAAGCATGGCATAATTACTGGGTATAATATATAGCGAGCAACTAAATGATTTATTACTTTATATTGCAGATTTTGGCTTACTATTCTTCTTTCTTCACGTTAATATATTTTGTTGCTTTTTCCAATATAACATTATATCTATTTAAATTCTTATTATTAAATTTGCTATCTACATCATAATTATTTCTTCTGTCTATTAATAAATAATTAATTTTATTTTCTTCTAACTTTGCTAATATTTTATTAGTTATAGATACAGAAAATGCGCATACTTTTATATTTTCCTCTATTGTTTTTAATTTATAGTTGAAAATATATGAAATAATATACGCATCTTTTCCATAACTATAATAAAATTTTCCTATTTTTATAAGTACTACATATTCTGGATGTATTGGCTTAATATTTTTTACTATATTTACTATACTCATTTTTTGATATTTTTTAATTTGCGGCTTTCCCGAGAAGTCCAAAGGCCTTCTTGGTGTTAATTTTGTTTACAATGACCACTGCCGAATTTTGCAACGATTTTTCATCGCAAAATTCGACATAGTACTTTATTTTATTGCATATGCTGTATCTGCTGTTGTTCCATCTCCTGCTTTTGTTGTATCTATTTGGACATTAGAGTTCAGAGTTATGACAGGGCGAAAACCAAAATTTCTTCCGTCAAAATCGTCACGAGAGATATACATGTTCATACTGTAAACATGGCCAGAACTTACAAAGCTAACATCGAAGTAAGCAGTGGTAGAATTACCATCGACGCAACGAGATGACAACCAATATGTTGAGAAATTAATTCTGTTATTTGTAAACAATTCATAATATTTTTCATTATTAAAATCTCCATATTTCATTTTTTTTTCCCAGTATGTGTTTTTTAATGTTAACGGATCTGCTGTATTTGTTTCTGTTTGATTTATTGGTGAAGTTTGTTCACTTAATCCTAGTTTTCCTCCCGTTCCATTTCCTAATTGTCCTGCTTCTTCTGCTAAAATACTTGGATAGTATTTTTTTGTTGGTGTAAATGGTTTTCCATAATTTGAATTTATTGTACTATAATCTGTACTCATCATATGGTCTTGTATATCTTCTATTTTTAAATTTTGTACATTACTTGCTAAACTTGAGTTATATAATGTTTTACAAGTTTTATCTAATAAATATACTGCATTATTATATCCATTATATCCTCTTAAAGTTATTTTTGATGTTGTTGGTATTTCACTTATTAATCTTACTTGTCTATCTTTTACCTCTAGCACTCTCCAATTTAACCCTGTTTCTTGTATTAATGTTGATGTTGTATTATCAGCAGAACCAGAATATGTTCCTAGCTCTGTTATCATTGCATTTATATTTTCTGTACTTGCTGTGTTTGGCGTGTATTTTATATAATCTCCTACTTTTACTTTATTTATTAATAGATTATCTCCTTCTGTTTCTTCTCCTTCTGCTAAATTTTTATCTATTTCTTCTAAGTATTTTGATAATATTGTATTTTCTTCATTTTGTGCATTTATTGTTTTCCTTTTTGCTTCTTTTGCACTTGTAAACAATCCATTATCTCCACTTAATGTTGCTATACTTATTCCTGCTAAAATTAATAAAATTACTATTGTTATAACTAGGGCTATAAGCGTTATCCCCTTTTTCTCATTTGCTAACATTTTAATCCTCCTTTGTATTTCATTTTTTATATTTTATCATATCAGTTTTTCTATTACAATATTTTTTTACAAATTTTTTACTTCAATATTAATTAAAGTTAGGAAATCCGTTCTTATGGAAAATATTACCAAATAAGAAATAAAAAAATTGACACATAAAGACCAATAATATAAATTTGCATTTATTATTGCTGTGTTAAAAAATACAAATATTATTGGTAATAACAAAAATATTTTCTTCTTTTTATTCATTTATTTCTATGCCTCATTAGTTTATATTAGTTTTAAATTAATTCTATTGGAATATAATTATTATTTTTATCTATTGGAAATAACTCATTTTTCATACAAATAACTCCACCATTTCCAATTTCTAATCCAAATTTTTCTATAACATTAAAATTTTTAATGGCTTCTTTTCCTGGATTAGCACTTTTCTTTATTTCTATTGGGTAAACTGTATTATTTTTTATAATTAATAAATCTATTTCTTTTCCGTTATTATCTCTATAATAATATAAATATTTTTTAGCATCTAGTCCATTATTTATAAATGATTTTATAATTTCACTTACAATATATGTTTCAAAAATAGCTCCATTATATGCACTTTTTTCTAATGTAGTAGCATCCATATAACCAGCTAAATAACAAGCTAATCCTGTATCCATAAAATATACTTTTGGTTTTTTTACGATTCTTGCAATATTATTATTTGAATATGGTTGCAATAAATATACTATTCCTGTATTAGTTAATATTGAAAGCCATTTTTCTGCTGTTGCATTTGTTATTCCAATTCCATTACAAATATCTGATATATTTAACTCTTGACCAGTTCTTACAGCAACATTGCTAATAAATTTTAAAAATTTTATCTCATCTTGAACATTTATTAATTGTCTTATATCTCTTTCTATATATGTTCTTATATATGTTTCAAAATATTGATTTCTATCTATATCTTTATTTTTATATAGTTCAGGGTAACTTCCTTTTATTATTTTTTCAAATACTTCTATTGTTGATTCTATTTTTGTTTTCTTTTTTTTCTTTAATATTTCTATATCAGGAATAAATAATTCATTTTCCATATTTTCAATTTCTCTGTTTGTTAATCCATTCAAATCTAAAATAGATATTCTTCCTGCCAAAGATTCAGTTACATTTTCCATTGTTTCAAAAGCTTGTGAACCTGTTAAATAAAATAGCCCATTACATTTTACCTTATTATTTTTTAAATTTTCTAACCTTTTATTATCTACGATTATTTTTATATATGATAATAAATTTGGTGCATATTGAAATTCATCTATAACTAATGGCATTTCATAGGTTCTTAAAAATAATTCTGGATCCTCTATTGCTAAGGCTCTCACATTTAAATCATCAAGAGATACAAAATTTATTTTTTCACTTTTATTGTTATCTGCCATAATATTTAATAATGTTGTTTTTCCAACTTGTCTTGGTCCTGTTATCATGATTACTGGAAATGTATCTTTCATCTTTTCAATTGTTTTTTCCATTGTTCTTTTTATATAATCACTCATATCTTACCTCCACTAATATTATTATACAACTTTATTATATTATTTTCAATAATTTTTATACATTTTTATACTGTAATTATAAAAATGTATAGATTTTATTTTATCTATACATTTTTATATTATTTTTTCATTTTTCTCAATTCTTTAAAAAAATCTTTTAATAAATTTTCACAATCTTCTTGTAAAATTCCTTTTTCATATTCAACCTTATGATTAAATGTATAATCTTCTAATAAATTAAATACTGAGCCTACTGCCCCTGTTTTTTCATCACTTGCACCAATATAAACTTTTTTTATTCTAGAATTTATTAAAGCACCTGCACACATTGAACATGGTTCTAAAGTCACATACATCTCGCAATCAATTAATCTCCAGGATTTTAATTTTTTACTAGCCTTTTGAATTGCTAATATTTCTGCATGGTTTGTTGTATCTAATTTTGTTTCTTTTAAATTATGAGCTCTTGCTATAACTTGTCCATCTTTTACTATTACTGCACCAACTGGTACTTCTAATTTATTGTATGCCTTTTTTGCCTCTTTTAAAGCTTCTTTCATAAATTTTTCTTTTTCTTCCATTTATATTCTCCGTATATGATTTTTTATAATTATATCAAATTATTTATTTTTTACAATGTTTAAGACTATAATTTTTTAAATATTCCATTTGTATAATGTCTTCTAGATATTTTTCTTCATTTGTTTTTGTTTTTTGGGATGCTTTTAATAATAAATATGAAAATAAAATTAAAATGATACTAATAATTATTGAAATAATTGTTGCCATAAACACCTCTCTTTCTTTTTAATATTATATTCTTTTGAAATAAAAAAAATTACACCAATATTTACATAAAATTATAACACTTAAAAATTTTTATGTCTTGAAAAATTTGTCGAAAAAATCAAAAAAATTAAAGGCTAAAATCTAATATAAATTTAGCCTTTAATTTCTTATTATTCTTCTACATCAGCAACTTCTTCAAGTTTCTTTTCTGTATCAATATGAGTATTTAAATATCTCTTCATACCAGTACCAGCTGGAATTAATTTACCAATGATAACATTTTCTTTTAATCCAACTAAGTCATCTGTCTTACCTTTAATTGCAGCTTCTGTAAGAACTCTTGTTGTTTCTTGGAATGATGCTGCAGATAAGAAGCTTTCTGTAGCAAGTGAAGCTTTTGTAATACCAAGTAATACTCTTCTTCCTGTAGCAGGACGTTTTCCTTCTGCTATTGCTTCATTGTTTTTATCTTCAAATTCATACATATCTATTAAAGAACCTGGGAACATATCTGTATCTCCATTATCTTCAACTCTAACTTTCTTAAGCATTTGTCTACCAATAACTTCAACGTGTTTGTCATTGATATCAACACCTTGGTTTCTATATACTTTTTGAACTTCTGATGTTAAGTATTCGTAAACACCTTCTGGTCCTTTTAATTCTAAGATTTCTCCTGGATTAATTGAACCTTCTATTAATGGGTCTGCAACTTCTACCATGTCTCCATCTTTTACTTTCATTTTTGAACCAAATGGTATTGTATATGTTCTTGAATCATCTTTAGATGTAACTATAACTTCTTTCTTTTTCTTTGTTTCTTTTATTTTTACTTTACCAGCAATTTCAGAAATTATTGCAACACCCTTAGGTTTTCTAGCTTCGAATAATTCTTCAACCCTTGGAAGACCTTGAGTTATATCAGCTACACCGGCAACACCACCAGAGTGAATTGTTCTCATTGTAAGCTGTGTACCAGGTTCACCAATTGATTGAGCTGCTATAATACCAACAGATTCACCAATTGATACTAAGTTTCTTCTTGCTAATCCCATACCATAACATTTTTGACATACACCATGTTTTGAACGACAAGCTAAAACTGAACGTACTTCTAGTTTTTCAATTCCTGCTGCTACTATTTTTTCTGCTATGTCTTCTGTTATCATTGTATTTGTATCAACAATAAGTTCTTTTGTATTTGGATCATATACATCGTTTACAACATATCTTCCGATAAGTCTTTCTTGCATTTTTTCAATTATTTGATTTCCATCTTTGATATCATATACTATTAAACCTTCATGTGTTCCACAATCATGTTCTCTTACTATAATATCTTGTGATACATCAACTAATCTTCTTGTTAAGTAACCTGAATCGGCAGTTCTTAAAGCTGTATCTGAAAGTCCTTTACGTGCACCATGGGCAGAAATGAAATATTCTAGGGCATCTAGACCTTCTGCAAATGATGATTTGATAGGAATTTCAACTGCTTTACCTGTTGTACTTGCCATAAGTCCACGGATACCAGCAATTTGTCTTAATTGGTTCATATTACCTCTGGCTCCAGATTTAACCATCATATAGATTGGGTTTAAGTCATCAAAGTTTTCTTCCATTGCTTGACTGATTTTCTTTGTTGCTTCTTCCCAAACTTTAATTACTGAGTTATATCTTTCGTCGTTTGTAATTAAACCTCTTGCATATTGTTTTCTAATTGTTTCTATTTTCTTGTCTGCTTCTGCAAGTAATTCTTTTTTAGCTGCGGGTACTTTTACATCACTCATTGAGAATGTGATACCTGCAACTGTAGAATATTTAAATCCTAATGCTTTAACATAGTCTATTACTCTTGCAGATTCTTCTAATCCATGAGTTCTTATAACTCTTTCGATAATTGTTCCCATTGATTTTTTCATAACTGGGAAGTCTATTTCGTATTGGAATGGATCTTCTTTTCTATCTATAAATCCTAAGTCTTGAGGAATTCCTTTATTAAATATGATTTTTCCTACACTTGTTTCGATTTTTTTAGATTTCATTTCTCCGTCTATTTCTTTTGTTATTCTTACGAATATTTTAGCATGGATATCTACATCTTTATTTTCGAAAGCCATTATTGCTTCATCTGGATCTTTGAAGTATTTTCCTTCTCCTTTTTGTCCATCTAGAGTCATTGTTAAGTAATAACTTCCTAAAATCATATCTAGTCTAGGTACTGCAACTGGTTTACCATCTTGTGGTTTTAATAAGTTGTTTGTTGCAAGCATTAAGTATCTTGCTTCTGCTTGTGCTTCTGGTGATAATGGTAAATGCACTGCCATTTGGTCACCGTCGAAGTCAGCATTAAATGCTTCACAAACTAATGGGTGAAGTTTGATTGCTCTACCTTCAACTAATATTGGTTCAAATGCTTGGATACCTAATCTGTGTAGTGTTGGAGCACGGTTTAACATTACAGGATGATCTTTTATAACATCTTCTAGTATTTCCCATACTTCTGGTCTTAATCTTTCTACCATTCTCTTAGCATTTTTTATGTTTTGTGCTATTCCTCTTTTTACTAATTCTTTCATTACAAATGGTTTGAATAATTCAACTGCCATTTCTTTTGGAAGTCCACATTGATAGATATTTAATTCTGGTCCTACAACAATAACTGAACGTCCAGAGTAGTCAACCCTCTTTCCTAATAAGTTTTGACGGAATCTACCTTGTTTTCCTTTTAACATATCTGATAATGATTTTAATGGTCTATTACCAGCTCCTGTTACTGGTCTTCCTCTTCTGCTATTGTCTATTAAGGCATCTACTGATTCTTGTAACATACGTTTTTCGTTTCTTACAATTATTTCTGGTGCACCTAATTCTAATAATCTTTTTAATCTGTTATTTCTGTTTATAACTCTTCTATATAAGTCATTTAAGTCAGATGTTGCAAATCTACCACCGTCTAATTGTACCATTGGTCTTAATTCTGGTGGGATTACTGGTACTACTGACATTATCATCCATTCAGGTCTTGTGTTTGAAAGTCTAAATGAATCTACTGTATCTAATCTTTTTACAAGTTTGCTTTTCTTTTGCTCACTTGCTGTTTCTAACTCTTTTCTAATTTGTTTAGATAATTTGTCTAAATCTATTTTTTCTAATAATTCTTTTAAAGCTTCTGCACCCATTTTTGCTTTAAATGAACCTCTACCATATTTTTCTTCTGCTTCATGATATTCTTTTTCATTTAAAACTTGGCATTCTGCTAAATCAGATGTTCCTTTATCCGTAACTATGTATGAAGCAAAATATACTATTTTTTCAAGGTTTCTTGGAGAAACATCTAACATTAAAGCTATTCTACTTGGAATTCCTTTAAAGTACCAAATATGTGCTACTGGTGCTGCAAGTTCTATATGTCCCATTCTTTCTCTTCTAACTTTTGATTTTGTAACTTCTACTCCACATCTGTCACAAACTATTCCTTTATATCTAACTCTTTTATATTTACCACAATGACATTCCCAGTCTTTTGTTGGTCCAAATATTCTTTCACAGAATAAACCATCTTTTTCTGGTTTTAATGTTCTGTAATTGATTGTTTCTGGTTTTTTTACTTCACCTTTTGACCATTCTCTTATTTTTTCATCTGATGCGATTCCTATTTTTATTTTATTAAAAATATCTAATTCGTCCACGTTTTGTTTTCCCCCTCAATTATAGAGTTTTTCAAAACAGATTAAGAGGACTAGCCACCGCTCTTGCAATTCCCTTCTGTCGCCTCTTATCTTTTTGAAATATATTCAGTTATTCTTTTCTATAAATTAATCATCTAAATTGTCTTCTGACATATCACTATCAAAAATAGCTTCATCATCTTCATCATCTAAGTTTTCGAATAGCTCATCATTTTCTGAATCATTTTCATCATCTAATAATATGTCATCTTCTTCAGCTTCAACGTAACCGTCTTTTAAGTCATCTTCTGCAACAACTTCGTCTTCAGCTAAGTATTTGTTATCTTTTTCTGGGTCATATTCAATTCCGTCTTCTATGTTTTCTTTAAGTTCTAATTCTTGATTATCTTCAGAATATAAACGTACATCTAATCCTAAAGATTGTAGTTCTTTTACAAGAACTTTGAAGCTTTCTGGAACTCCTGGTTCTGGAATATTTTCACCTTTAACGATTGCTTCATATGTTTTTACTCTACCTACAACGTCATCAGATTTAACTGTTAACATTTCTTGTAGTGTATATGCTGCACCATATGCTTCTAATGCCCAAACTTCCATTTCTCCAAAACGTTGTCCACCGAATTGTGCTTTACCTCCAAGTGGTTGTTGTGTTACTAATGAGTATGGTCCAGTTGAACGAGCATGGATTTTATCATCTACTAAGTGGTGTAGTTTTAACATATACATAACACCAACTGTAATTGGCTTGTCAAATGGTTCACCAGTTCTACCATCATAAAGAATTGATTTACCATCTGGTGTCATTCCAGCTTGTTGTAATAATTCTTCTACATCTTCTTGTGTTGCACCATCAAATACTGGTGTTGATACGTGCCATCCTAATGCTTTTGCAGCTCCTCCTAAGTGAACTTCCAAGATTTGCCCTAAGTTCATACGTGATGGAAGACCTAGTGGGTTAAGTAAAATATCTATTGGTGTACCATCTGGTGTGAATGGCATATCTTCTTCTGGTAATACTCTTGAGATAACACCTTTGTTACCATGACGTCCGGCCATTTTATCTCCAACTGATATTTTTCTTTTTGTTGCTATATAACATCTAATTATTTGATTTACTCCAGGTCCTAATTCATCTGAATTGTCTCTAGTAAATATTTTAACATCTACTATTGTTCCTGCTTCTCCGTGTGGTACTCTTAATGATGTATCTCTAACTTCTCTAGCTTTTTCTCCGAAAATAGCTCTTAATAATCTTTCTTCAGCTGTTAATTCTGTTTCTCCTTTTGGAGTAACTTTACCAACTAATATATCTCCTGGTCTAACTTCTGCACCAATTCTGATTATTCCGTTTTCATCTAAGTCTTTTAATACATCATCACCAACGTTTGGTATGTCTCTTGTTATTTCTTCTGGTCCTAATTTTGTATCTCTACATTCGCAATCATATTCTTCAATATGTATTGATGTAAATACATCTTCTTTTACTAATCTTTCATTTAGAAGAATAGCATCTTCGTAGTTATAACCTTCCCATGTTGAGAATGCTACTAAACAGTTTTTACCTAAAGCCATTTCTCCATTTTTTGTTGCTGGTCCATCTGCTATAGCATCACCTTTTTTAACTATTTCACCTTTTTTAACCATAGGTCTTTGGTTAATACATGTACCACCATTTGTTCTCTTGAACTTACGTAATTTATGTACTACTGTTTTACCATTGTTATATTTAACAGTAATTGCATCACCTGTTACTTTTTCTATTACTCCATCATCTTCAGCTAATATTAATATTCCTGAATCTTTTGCAGCTCTATATTCCATACCTGTTCCTACTATTGGTGCTTCAGTTGTTAATAGAGGCACTGCTTGACGTTGCATGTTAGAACCCATTAAGGCTCTTTTTGCATCATCATGCTCTAAGAATGGTATCATTGCTGCAGCTATAGAAACTAATTGTTTTGGTGAAACATCTATGTATTGTACTCTGTCTTTTTCAACCTCTATAATTTCATTTCTATATCTAACTCTAATTCTGTTATTTATAAATTCTCCATTTTCATCCATTGGCTCTGATGCTTGAGCTATAATGTAGTTATCTTCAACATCTGCACTCATATATTCAACTTCATCTGTTGCTCTATGTGTTTCTGGATCTATTTTTCTATATGGTGTTTCAATAAATCCATATTCATCTATTTTAGCAAATGATGAAAGTGCTGATATAAGTCCAATGTTTGGTCCTTCTGGAGATTCTACTGGACATAATCTACCATAGTGTGTATAGTGAACGTCTCTAACTTCGAAACCAGCTCTTTCTCTTGTAAGACCTCCAGGTCCTAAAGCTGAGATTCTTCTTTTATGTGTTAATTCTGAAAGTGGGTTAGTTTGGTCCATAAATTGTGATAATTGTGAACTTCCAAAGAATTCTCTAATTGATGATGTTATTGGTTTTGTGTTTATTAATGTTTGTGGTGTTACTACATCTAAGTCTTGGATTGTCATTCTTTCTCTTACAACTCTTTCAAGTCTTGTTAAACCAATTCTAAATTGATTTTGTAATAATTCACCAACACATCTAATTCTACGATTTGCTAAATGGTCTATGTCATCCGGTTTTCCTAATCCATGTGATAGATTTAATAAGTAATTTACAGATGCAATTATATCTTCTGTTGTTATGTGTTTTGGTACTAATTCATCCATTCTTTCTTCAAGAGTTTTTAGTAAATCTTTTTCATCTGTATTATCAATTATATTTTTTAATACTTGATAATTTACTTTTTCTTTTATATTTAAAGTAGAAAAATCAACTGTTGGTAATACTTTATGAATATCAACTATTCCATTTCCTATTATTCTTATTGTTTTATCTTCAACTAATATATCTACTATATTAATTCCAGAATTTTGAATATCTTCAGCTACTTCTGCTGATATTACTTCTCCTGCTTGTACAAAAACTTCTCCTGTTTCAGCATCCATTATATCACTTGCAGAAACTTTACCTTTTATTCTTGTTGCTAAATCTAATTTTTGATTAAATTTATATCTACCAACTTTTGCTAAATCATATCTTCTATTATCAAAGAATAATCCATTGAATAAGCTTCTTGCTGCTTCAACTGTTGGTAATTCTCCTGGTCTTAATTTTTTATAGATTTCTATTAAAGCTTCCTCTTGAGTTTTAATAGTATCTTTTGCTATTGTTGTTGATAATAATGTTTCATCTCCAAATAAATCTCTTATTTGGTCATCTGAAACTATGCCTAAAGCTCTTAAAAGTGTTGTTACTGGTAATTTTCTAGTTCTGTCAACACGTACATAGAATATATCATTTCCATCTGTTTCGTATTCAATCCATGCTCCTCTTAATGGCATTACTGTTGATGTGTATGTTTTCTTTCCTGTTTTTGTGTCAAATTCTTCTGCATAATAGCAACCTGGTGAACGAACTAATTGGCTTACTACAACTCTTTCTGCACCATTAATTACAAATGTTCCACTATCTGTCATAAGTGGAAAATCACCTAAGTAGATTTCTTGTTCTTTGATTTCTCCTGTTTCACGGTTTATTAATCTAACTTTTACATGTAATCTTGTAGAATATGTAGCATCTCTTTCTTTTGCTTCTTCTAATGTGTATTTTGTTTTTTCTTCCATGTAATAGTCAAAGAATTCTAATACTAGGTTTCCAGAATAGTCTTCTATTGGAGATATATCTTTTAATACTTCTCCTAAGCCTTCTTTTATAAACCAATTGTATGAATCTTTTTGAACTTGAATTAAGTTAGGCATTTCGATAAAATCGCCAACTTTAGCAAAGTCTTTTCTTGATGCTTTTTCGTATTGAACATCTTTAATTTTCAAAAAAATCACTCCTTATAAAATTATTATTGGTGAAGCAGATTTAAAAATTTTAAAGTTTCTTACTAAGATGTTGTTTTGTGTTTTACTTAGCTTGAAACTTATTTATTTGATTTTTAAAAAAGTCCTTCTTAGAATATAACTAGTTTTGTTATAAATTAATTTGCCTGCTTTTTCAAATTAATTTATTTTCAATTTTATTATATTTAATTCCTCTTTTTTAAAATTTTTGACTTGTGTTTGATATGTCTTTTGAATTAAATTTTACTTGATTTCAAATTTTCGCATAAATTCATATTATATGATACCACAAATTACTTACGGAAGTCAAGCTTTTTGCGGACTTTTTTTAATATTTTATTTGGTCTAAAAAAACTTTATATTCAAATTAAAAAATAGCAAAACTTCTATTAGAAATTTTACTATTTTTTATTAATTATTATATAGATAATCTAATGCTTCTTTAACATTTTTCACATTCCAATTTGAATCTTCTGGTGTAAAAGAAACCATTTCAGCTGATACTTTATCCTGTTGTTCTTCCCCGTTTCCATAACCAGCTATTTCCTTTTCATATTCATTAAGTATTCCTTCTTCTTTATTTTGTGCATTTTCTGTAGCATTTTTTGCTTGTTTTGCATTATCAAATAAACCTGTCTGTGTTAAAGCAGATATTGCTACTCCTGCTAAAATCAACAGTATAATTATTGTTATTACTAATGCAACTAATGTAATACCTTTATTCTTATTATGCATTTTTTTGAATTTCCTCCTTTGTTTATCATATTTTTAAATATAACTTAATACCTTATATAAAAATATTAACATATTATTAATTTTTATTCAATATTTTTAACAAACATTTTTATCTTGCTCTAGACTTTTTTTATCTTTTATAGTAAAATACAAAAGATTTAAAAACATATTTTTAGAAAGGATTTTTAAAATGGCAAGTTTACCTATTTTTATAAAATATTTAATAGTCTGGCTAGTTAGTATGGTTCCAATAGTTGAATTAAGAGGAGCAATCCCAATCGCAGAAGGATTAGGCTTAAACATATTTATCTATTACCCTATAGCAATAATAGGAAATATGCTTCCTGTACCAATAATTTTTTTATTTGCAAGAAAAGTATTAGAATGGGGAAAAGATAAAAAAATAATTGGAAAATTTTTTACTTGGTGCTTAGAAAAAGGTGAAAAAGGTGGGGAAAAACTAAAAAAGACAGCAGGAAACAAAGGTATTTTCTTCGCACTACTTATATTCGTAGGAATACCACTACCAGGGACAGGGGCATGGACTGGAACACTAGCAGCAAGTTTCTTAAACCTTGACTTTAAAACAAGTATCTCAGCAGTAACATTAGGAGTACTACTAGCAGGAATAATAATGTCACTAGGAAGCAAATTTGTATCAATCTTAGGCTGGCCTGGTTTAATAGCTATTGTTATCGCAATCATAATAGCTATAGTAGTCTCAATATTATTAAACAAAAAAAGAAATAAAAAATAAGTTTAAAAACAAAAAAATTACTTGGTCTAATAAATCAAGTAATTTTTTTATCAGTAGAAAAAACTAAAGAAAATAATTTATTTATATTAAAGTGATCCAGGGCGACCGTTTTTCTTCCTCATCTTTAATTTTATTCTTAGCATCCACAAAATCTGTCAATCCAATCTTCAAAACAACAGCAATAGGCACAGCTAAGAACATACCTAAAATACCAAAATAAGCACCACCAATAGTAATTGAAAAGATAACAAGTAATGGACTTATTTCCAAAGAAGAACCTATTATTTTAGGATTAATAATATTGGCATCAATTTGTTGTAAAATTATAACAACAATTGCCATAGCAAGAGCCTTTCCAAATCCTCCAGTTATAAAAGTAACCAATATTCCTATACTTACCGCAACTATAGCACCAATATAAGGTATCATATTAAATAATCCAATTGTAAATCCAATTAAAGGTGCATATTTTACTTTTAATATCATCATTGCAATTGTTGTCAAGATACCAACAATTACAGCATCTAATAATTGACTTGATATAAATGTAAAAAATACTTGATTTGCTTTTGTAAAATATTTATCTATAGTTTCATAAGTTTCCTTTTTAAATATTGCTCTCACAAATCTTCTTAAAGCATTTATTATTGTGGTTCTTTGTAATAAAATATATACTGAAACTATTATAGATACAAATGCATCAAATATTCCAGAGAATATATCTATTATACTTTTAATATATTCTAATATTTTTTCGTTATTTATACTTAAAAATTGTTTTATATCTATATTAGAAAACTCTGTTACTTTTTCTTTTATAATATCGTTTTTTAAAACTGAATCCTCTGGTAATTCTTTGTACTTATTAACAATCGTTTCATAATAACCTGGTATATTATTAACTAATTCTATTACACTATCTCTTAAAATTGGAAATATACAATTTATTATAATTATTAAAATTAAAACAAATATAATATATGTTGCTATAACAGATAGTCCTCTAGATTTTTTAGCTATCAGTTTTAATTTTGATTTTTTAAATAGTTTTTCTATTTTCGTACATGGTATAAATAATATGTATGATATTAATATTCCTATTAAAAATGGTTTTAATATTCTAAAAAACGATTCAAACCAAGCTTGTACACTTGAAAAATTGTCTAACATTTTATACACAATTACAACTGTTATTGCTATTAATAACCATGATATTCTTTTTTTCCACCCTTGTTTTATTTCTTCCATAATGTTTCCTTTCTATTTTATATATTTATTTCTAATTCTACTGGGCAATGGTCACTTCCAAGTATCTCTGAATGTATTTTAGCTTCTTTTATACACTTTTTAATTGATTTTGAAACTATAAAATAATCTATTCTCCATCCAACATTTTTTTCTCTAGCATGTCCCATATATGACCACCAACTATATGCATTTTCTTTATCTGGGTATAAAACTCTAAAAGTGTCTACAAATCCAGCATCTAATAACTCTGTCATTTTGTTTCTTTCTTCATCTGTAAATCCAGCATTATGCCTATTTGTTTTTGGATTTTTTAAATCTATTTCCTTATGTGCTACGTTTAAATCTCCACACATTATAACAGGTTTATTTTTATTTAATTTTAACATATATTTTCTTATTTCATCTTCCCAGATTTGTCTATATTCTAATCTTTCTAATTCTCTTTTTGAATTTGGTGTATATATATTAATCATATAAAATTTTTCAAATTCTAAAGTTATAACTCTTCCTTCTTTGTCATGTTCTTCTATACCAATTCCATATGTTACAGAAATTGGTTTTTGTTTTGTAAATATTGCTGTTCCTGAATAACCTTTCTTCTCAGCACTATTCCAATAACTTGTATATCTTTCAAATTCTAAATCAATTTGGTCTTTTTGACATTTTGTTTCTTGAATACAAAATATATCTGCATCTATTTTGTTAAAAAAATCTTTAAAGCCTTTATTTATACAGGCTCTTATTCCATTTACATTCCATGATATTAGTTTCATAATCTTTCCCTTTCTATTTCCATATTTTACTATATTTAGAATAAAATAGCAAGTAGTATAATAGTAGTATAATAAAAGAACAAAAAGCCTTAGCATCTATTTGCTAAGACTTTTTAATTATTGTACTGATGTTACTGGTAAATATCTAACTCCCCATGCTAAAGCTTCTGCATGTGAATTAACATAGATATCTATCTTATTACCTTTAATTGCTCCACCTCTATCTTCTACTGTATATGTGTGACCATTTATATTTAATTTTGTTCCTAATGCAAATTTTGATGATGCCGCAATAGTTCTTCCAGCTGTTGCTTTTGTTCCTGCTGCTGTGATACCATTTGTTTTACCACAACATTTTGCACAAGAGCAATATGCTGTTATTTTATATATTTCTCCTGTAGCACCTGCTTGAACTGTAGTGCTTGGAGTTGTTCTTGATAGTGAACTTCTTGATGTTACTGTTTTATTAACTTGAACTATTTTATTTACTGGTTCTTTGATTACAGTTTCTGATAATTGAATTTTTTCAATTTCTACATCATTTTGATATTTAATTTTATATGTTATTTCTTTTATTCCGTCTTTACCTTGTTGTATTATTCTGTTTGTTGTATTTTCTGTTGTTCCTGTTGTATTTTTTGTAATTGTCTCATATGGTATAGCTACTTGTTCTGTAACTATTTTTTCTGTAATTGGTGCATAATTATTTAAAAGTTCTTCTAAAGTTGCTTCAGCTCCTTCTTCAGAAACTTTCGCTATCTGCACTTCATTATATGATTTGTCTACTATTTTAATTACAGTACCTGCTGATACTTCTTCAGTAAAGTCTGGTATTGTTTTTTCATCTTCATCTAATATAATATTGTTTTCTTTTAAAACTTCTGATACTGTTGTTTTTGATGTTAGAACTGATAGTTCATAACCATTTTTTAAAACAATTTTTGTATCTTTAAGATTTGTATTAACTGCCATAACGGCTATTCCTGAAATTAATATTAGGATAATAGTCACACACATGATTTTCATTATAGATAATGAAGCTTTTTCTTCTCTTTTCATAAAAATCTTTCTTACCTCCTTTGGCAATACATCTTATATTATACAACATTTTCCTAAGCTTGTCAAATTTTGTACAAGCTTGGTGCTGTAAGACTCTTCTTTATAGTATATTCTCTAACCACTGAATTTAGTACATTTTTTATTTTTTAAAAAAATATTGTTTAAATTTTAATAATATGTTATCATATAAAAAGATATAATAATCAAAGGAGGATTTATTATGGGTTGGATTATTTTAGCTATAGTAGTTATATTAGTAATTGCTATAATTTCAATGTATAATGGTTTGGTTTCTTCAAGAGTAAAAGTTGATAATGCTTGGAGCCAAATTGATGTACAATTACAAAGAAGATTTGATTTAATTCCAAATTTTGTTGAAACAGTAAAAGGTTATGCAGCACATGAATCAGAAACTTTTGAAAAAATCACTAGTTTAAGAACTTCTTGGGCTAATGCTAACACTGTTGCTGAAAAAGCTGATTTAGATAATCAACTTTCTGGAGCATTAAAAACAATTATGGCTGTTTCAGAAAATTATCCAGATTTAAAAGCAAATCAAAACTTTTCTGAATTATCTGAAGAATTAAGAAATACAGAGAATAAAATTTCTTTTTCTAGACAATTCTATAATGATACAGTAACAATGTATAATCAAAAACTACAAATTTTCCCTTCAAACATTATTGCAAATATGTTTAATTTCACTCCACGTGAATTATTTACAGTTGATAATGCTGAAGCAAGAAAAAATGTAAAAGTTGATTTTGGAAAAAAAGACTAATTAAATGAAGGGGGTTACTTTTTTAAGTGCCCCTTTTTGCTCTATAGGAGGTATTTTATGTTTAAAACAATTAAGAAAAATAAATTTGAATCTGCAATTATTGTTTCTATTTTTATTATTGCAGTGACACTTATTATTTATTATATATGTAATGCTTTAAATCTAGGAGAATTATCTATATTAATCGCATTAATTTTTTCAATCGCTTCTGCTTGGGGTTCTTACTATTACAGTGATAAAATAGTTTTAGCTTCTTGTAGAGCAAGACCTGCAACTAAAGAGGAAGATTTAAAACTTGTAAATATTTTAGATGCTCTAATGGTAACTGCTGGCCTACCTAAAAAACCAGATTTATATGTTGTTGAAGATGCTCAACCAAATGCTTTTGCAACTGGTAGAAATCCTGAACATGCTGTAATTTGTGTTACTACAGGTTTACTTGAAAAATTAAATTACTATGAATTAGAAGGTGTAATTGCTCATGAAATGAGTCATATAAAAAATTATGATATCCTTTTAAGTGCTGTTGTTTCAGTATTTGTTGGACTTATTGTTATGCTCTCAGATATGTTTTCTCGAATTATGTTTTGGGGTGGCTTAAAAGATGATAGAGATAATGATAGTAAAGCAAATGGAATATTAATGCTACTTGGATTGATTTTCTTAATTCTTTCTCCTATATTTGGAACTTTAATGCAACTTGCTCTTTCAAGAAAAAGAGAGTTTTTAGCTGATGCTACTGCAGTAGAGTTTACTCGTAATCCTGATGGTTTAATTTCTGCTTTAGAAAAGTTAGAAAATGACCCTAATGAATTAGAAACTGCTAATTCTGCAACGGCTAATATGTATATCATTAATCCTTTTAAAAAGAATGGAGATAAAGGGAAGAGAAAAACTTCTAGTTTATGGTCTACTCATCCTAGCACAGCTGATAGAATTGAAGCTTTGAGAAATATTAGATAAAAATAAAAAATGCTAATAAAAAATCTATTTATTAGCATTTTTATTTTATATTTTAAATATTTTCCTTGCATTTTCATAAGTTATATCCGCAATTTGCTCTAAAGTCATCCCTTTCGCATCAGCTATTTTTTGAGCAACATATTTAACATTAATCGGTGTATTTCTAGTTCCACGAACTGGCTCTGGTGCTAAATATGGACTATCTGTTTCAATCAAAATTCTATCATTTGGTACTAAATTTATCATTTCATCTGCATTTTTCGAACTTTTAAATGTAATTGGTCCTGCAAAAGAAATATAAAATCCTAACTTTAACCCTTCTTTTATTAATTCTCTATTTTGTGGGCAACAATGAAAAATGCCTTTATTTTTTACTGGATTTTCTTTTAATATTTCCAAAGTGTCCATTATTGCATCTCTTGTATGAATTACAATCGGTAAATCTAATTCATTCGCTAATTTTATTTGTTCTATAAAAGCCTTTTTTTGAAGTTCTTTATTATCTGTATTCCAATAATAATCTAATCCTATTTCTCCTACTGCTACAACTTTTTTATTGTTGTTTTTAATTAAATTTCTGATTTCATCTAACATTTTCCACAATTCTTCTTCATTTTGTGGAATATCATTTGGAGAAATACCACATGTTGCATACATAAAATCATATTTATTTGATATTTCTACAGCTTTTTTTGAACCTTCTAAACTGTAGCCTGCTGTTATAAAATTTTTAGTATCCGTATTTATTATTTCTCGTATTATTTCATCTCTATCTTCATCAAATTTTTCATCATTTAAATGACTATGATTATCAAATAATTTCATTTTATCACCTCTTTTGAACCGATTATTTATATAATACTGTAACATTTGCCACTGCATATTTTTTACAATGTGAAATACTAATATCAATATTTTCTATTGATTTTTCATCTATTCCAACTAATTTTATGCTTGGCCTTCCTTGTTCATCATTTGTAACTTCAAAATCTTTCCAACATACATTGTATTTATCATCTATTTGCCCTGAAACAGCTTTAAATGCAGCTTCTTTAGCAGCAAATCTTGCAGCATAATGTTGATATTTTTGATTTTTTCTAGACTCACAATATTCAATTTCTTTATCAGTAAAAACTCTATTTAAGAACTTATCTCCAAGCTGTTCTATACTTTCTTTTACTCTATCAATTTCTATAATATCTACACCACAACTTATTTTCATACATTTACCTCTAATTATTTAATCATATTTATATAATTAAGAATATTAAATATTAATAGAGCAACTAATACTCCTGCAATTACAATTGTACTTTTTGTATATTTTTCAATATTTAAGTTCTTATATAATATATCGTATTTTGTTTTTATTTCATAATACAATCTGTCTAATTCAAAAACCTTATTTAATTTAAAATTGATATTTGAACCAACTTCATTTTCTGTTACTTCTTGAATCCATAAGTTTTTAGTAAAATCTATAAATTTTTTTCTTGCTTCTTTTAAATTTTGATTATTACTAAATTCTTTTTCTAATTTTTTTAAATATATCTTTTTATATAAATTTAAGATATATGTATAAAAATATATTGTTTCAAATTCTTCTGGTAATGTTGTAAAATTGTTTATATCAGCACTTGATGCAAACAATGCCACTCCTTGTTTTGTAATTCCTATGTTTGCATATTTCCATTTAGAAAATGTAGTTACTTCTTCTGTTATATCTGCTGAGTTATCAGCTGGTAAAAAGTTTGCATATTTATTAAAATAATATTGAATTTTTTCAAATTCATTTTCTTGATTCCATGCTGATTGGTCTATACATACATAAGAATAAGTTAAGAATTTCTGTGTATCTATATCTAATTTTACCGTTTCTATATCAGAACCAGTTATGTCTTTAATAAATTCATTTAATTTATTTACATCACTAAAAGTGCTAGTTTGCAAATAAATTTTATCATAATTATTTAAATTATGACTTTCACTATTTATTTCTCTAAATTTATAATTAAAATTTAATAAGTCTGCGAATTCTTTTGTATCTTCTAAATTTGTCTTCATTACGAAGAAACAAATTCCCGTATTAAAGCAGATTAAATTAATTTTTTGTATTTTAAAAAATACTCCTCTTTCATCTGTTTTTCCTTGTATATCTTCTTTTAAATTATACTCAAATATAGTACAAGGGTATTTGCTTAAAATTGCTGATTTTGTATCTTCTGGTAACTCTTGTAATTTGTCTAATTTCATTTTTGAGTGTGAAAAACTAGAAAACAAAAACTGACTTATTTTTGGTAAAAAATATTGATATAAGTTCAAGTCTTTGCTTTTTTGAAATACTTTTAATTCAAAACGTTTGTCTTTTAGTATTTTTAATAAATATTTTTGATACTTTGTTTCCTTTATTACAAAAGGATGTATAAAATATGAATATTGATAGTTTATCTTTAGTTCCATTTTTATTACCTCTTTTTTATTATGTTTTAAGTTCTAGAAAAATTTTTCTAGAACTTATTTGTATTTTTATTCTTGATTATAATAATTCATATTAATGTCTAATCCAAAATGCCATCTACCAATAAAGTTTATTAGTAAATAATCATCTAGATTATATGTTGGTTCTTGTACTACTGTTCCTTTACTATTAATACTTCCCCATTTATTATCTTTTTTTACTGCAACAAACCCATAGTCGTTTTGTTCCATTGCATCATCATAAACATAGTCCACTATTACTTTTCCTGTTTTATCTACAAATCCATATTTTCCATCTTTTTTACTTAAAAATAATGTTCTATTTGGGAAAATATCTGATTCTTGTTTTTCTTCAAATTTTAAATTGTAATATTTGTATTGGCCATCTATTCTCATTTTTATATAGCCTTTATCTGTATTTAGTTCTAATAAAAATCCTGTGAGTTTTGTTTCTAAATTGTTATTTAATATACTTGAATTTAATTCACTATCTTCAGCAACATATATATCTGCTTTTTCATTATAACTTATAGATGTGTAATTAAATGCCAATTTTTCTTCATTACTGCTATTTATAATTCCATATTTATCACCTTTTTTAGCAATAAATATTCCTGTTTTTGCTTCTTTCAAATAATCATATTGAGCATCTAAAATCACATTTCCAGATAAGTCCATAATTCCATATTTGTTTGCTTTTTTAAATATTACTCCACTGTCTTTTGTTGCTAATATACCTGTTATTTCATCATAACCTTTTACTAACACATCTGTTGATGTACCATTTTCTGCTGTTCTTACAACTTTTTGTAATGTATTTTCTGTCACTACATATAAATCGTTTGAATGTATTTTATAGATTTTATTATAATCGCAATTTAATATTACATTATTAGAATAATCAATTACACCATATTTATTATTTTCGTTTTTTACAATAAAACCTGATTTATTGTCTTTTCCAATTTCTTCTATATCTGCATAAGATGTTGGAATTACTACTTTTCCATCTTCATTGATTATTCCGTATTTATTATCTTTTTTTACTTTTAATGAATTCTTTATTCCTGCTGATGCTGTTATTTCATCATACTCTATTGATGTTAATTCTTTTCCTGTTGAATTTATTATTCCATATTTACCATTTTTTTCTACTTTTAAAATGTTTTCTTCATACCATAAATTATTATTTTCGTCTTTATTTGCTATTGCTTCTACTTTGTCATAGTTTGTAAATATTTCTTGATTTTTTTCATTTAATACTTTTGTTTTGTATTCCCCTGTTTCATAATCTATATCATATGTACAAATAAAAATAGCATTTTTACTGTTTGGTATTACTATCATTTCTTGATATGCTGGGTCTATTACTATTTCTCCATTAGAATTTATAACTCCCCATTTGCTATCTTTATATAGTGCAAAGTAACTTGAACTACTTATTGTTCCTGTTTCTTTATCTTTTACCAATAATTTTTTTATTATAAATATAAACATTATTATTACAGCAATTGCTATAATTACCGCAAAAACCTTTTTCATATTTAATTTTGGTTCTGTATCATATCTTTTTCCTCTACTCATTTGTAGTCCTCCTTTGCACATATAATATAACATATATTTTTTTATTTTTCAACAAATTTACAAGCAATTACACTCATATCATCTTTTGCTGTTCCAAAATTGTTGTCAATTGCTTCATTTAGTATTAAATCTGCTATTTTTTTAGTATTGTTTGTTTCTATATCTTCAAGTAGATATTTTACCCAAAGTTCTTTGTTTTTGTATTCTATATTAGAATCTAATATTCCATCTGAACACATAACCATTATGTCTCCTGCTTCAATGTCTTTGTCAAATAGTTGCAAACTTTCGTGATTTATTATTCCTGCAGGAAGTGAGTTTGATTTTATTATTTGGACTTTATTTGAATTTTTAATATAAGTTGGACAAGCTCCTCCTTTTATAAATTCTACACAACCATTATATAAATCTACAATAGCAATGTCTAAAGTTGCAAATATTTCTTCATTTTGACTTATTAAACTTGAATTTATTAATTCCATTGATGTATTTTTATCAAAGCCTGATAAAAATAGATTTTCTAGCATTTTCAATGCTTTTTGGCTACTTTGTTTTGCTTTTTCTCCTGAACCCATTCCATCACTTAAAGCTACTAAATATTTTCCATCTTTTAGTCTAATTGTTAATGTACTATCACCTGATGTTTGGCTATTTTCCTTCGTTTTCTCTGACATTCCAATTGCCATTACAAATTTATCATCTGATAAGAAATTTAATCTTGTTCCAATACTTGCATCTTGATTAAATGCAATTTCTTCTCCTAATACTTCTGTTAATATTTTTTTAATTTCATCTATATCTACATTATTTGATTTTTCCATATATATTTCAATTAAAAATCTATCTTCTTTTTGTATTGATATTTCTTGTATGTTTATATCTTTTAATTTTAATAATTCAATTATTTGCCTTTTTTCTTTTATGAATTGTTCTTCATTTTGAATATTTTTTTCTATATTTTCAGCAATATTTGAAATTGCTTTAGATACCCCGGTTAATTGTTCTTTTATGTTCTTTTGGTTTTCTTGTAATTTTTTTTGCCATACAAAACTTGATTTACTTATTTTGTAAGACATATTTATCACTCTTACCATTTGTGCAATATTTTCTTCTAAATATTCACTTATATTTTTATCATCAAAACCGATTATGTAACTATTGCATCTTGCAAATATTTCTAGCAATTGTTCTCTGTTTATTTCTTGCTTGTCTAACAACAATTCAAAAATTTCATCAATTATTTTTCCTTCTGTATTTGATATATCTTCATATAACATGTTGTTTTCATAGCCGTTCAAATTATCTAATAATTCATTGATAAATATTTCTTTATTATTAATATTTTCTTCTTGTTTTAATTCTTCCTCATCATCTATTTTATATGTTTTTGCCATTTCTTGAATTGTTTCTGAAACATTATTTAATCTCTCTGCTGTTTCTTTACTTTTATTTAATGCTCTGTCTGGAAATACTGGTAAAAGTTTTGAACCACCAGTAAATTCTTCTATATTTATTCTTATTGATTTTGGTACTGCTAAAAGCCCAATTGATGCAATTAATATTTCTTTAAAATGTATCAATTCTACTGTATATCCATTTGATACATACGCAAGTACTACGTTCCCTAAGCAAAATCCAACAATAACTCCTATCTTTCCAAATCTATTTAATATTCCCGCAATCATTCCAGAAATAGCATATGCTGCTACCATTATTGGATCAGATGATGTTATTACTCCTAAGGTTACTCCTATTGTAACACCTGCTGTTGTTCCTACTAATACACCATTTTTCCATCCTAAAATTAAAACTATTAGTATACTTAAAATATTTTGAATTGAAAATCCAAATATATTTATTCCATTAAATGCACTAACAGAAATTGATAATAATAAACTTGCTCCTAATACTTCTTCTATTGAAAATGCTTTATTCTCTCTAAAATCTTGAATTACAGAAAGTGAATTTACAAATATTTTATAAAATACGACTGCAATTATTGAAAATGATACACTGGCTAAAGCATCATATAATGTAAATCCATTTATTCCTAATTTAAGTATTTGTATTATTAATGTTGATATGAATATATTTTTTGACAATTTTATTTGTTCATTTTTTTCTTCATCGTTTTGTTTTACTTTTATTATAAACATTGTAGCAATTAGTGTTAATACTGTTAAAATATAGCCTACAGCTCCACTAACTCCAAATTTTATTGCACTGCCTATAATTCCTGCTAAAACTACTCCTAATGCTGGTACCGAATTTGCTAAACATGCACCTAATATACTTATACTAAATGGTGAAAATTCTCCTGTTACACCAACCATTGAAATCATAAATGTTATTACATATATGATTATATTTTTTATGCTTAATACGTTTGAAAATATTTCTATTTTCTTTTTATGACTATTATCTTCTTCGTATTTTGCAGTATTTACTGTATTTTCATTTATATTTTGAAACATCCTTACCACCTCTTAAACTTTTTATAGCAAAATTTTACTACTTGTCCTTTGTATTTTTTGTCTTTTTTGGTATGGTAATTCAAAAAAGTTTTTTACATTTTGTGATATTTATTTTTTATTTGTTTTATTATTTTTCAATTTACTGCGTTTATTTTATTATAAATTGCCAAAAAAAGCAATATTATTGTAGAATTTTAAAAAGATAATAAATAGTATTTTTTCTATTTATTATCTTTAATTATTCTATTTTTTATTTTATTTTTTCTATTTCTTTTTCTGATAATCCTGTTAAATTTGCTACTTTTTCTTTTGAGAAATTTTCTTTTAAGAGTTTTTTAGCAATTTCAATACTTTTTTGCATTATTCCTTGTGATATTCCCTGTTTAATTCCTTCAACAATGCCATCTTTTTTACCACGTCTATATATACGTTTGTTATCTTGTTGAATTGTTTCAAATACTGCCATCATATCTTCATCACCTCCTATATTTAATTTATTTAGAAATTCATCTGTCTTTTCTTTTCCTATTTTATTTTTTATTATTTGAGTTAACATTATTTTAAATATTTCTTTCATATTGTCTGAATAATTTTCTTTGTCTTTATTTATTATTTCTACTAT
>JABLTL010005412.1_pt1 | contig 31872 bp, 23 predicted proteins | sample 7160151 | NCBI WGS metagenome assembly JABLTL01 (sample SAMN14651223, study PRJNA627086) | human gut metagenome | isolation source: feces | host: Homo sapiens
GCGGTTACATCCCCTGTCCCCTGAGGGGAAAGGGGCTTGGGGAAAGCGGTGGAGCCTCCCTTAAGGGTAAGGGAGGACGGGTGGGTTTTCGAAAAGACTCTTTGAATCGTTTCTCGAATTTGAGAAACCAACTCCCTTCTATGGGCAACAATCCAAACATTACAATTGGAATGTTCCCTCAAAAACGATTCTACGACCGAAGCAAGTAGAACCGTTTTTCCTGTACCAGTAGGCATTTGTGCCATTACGGACCGATGAAGGCACAACGCCTTCTCAATCCGTTCCTTCATATCCTCTTGGTAATCAAAAAGCTTGATTTCCTTCATTGCTTGCTTTCAATTTGCTCTACAAGTTCCTCCAAGTAGTTGGTGTCCCAATTGCGCCAAATCAATTTTCTGACATACCCATCCAATTCCATAGCGAGTTTATTGTCCTCAGTTTCTGTATCTTTAATCTGGTACAATTCATCATACAAAGAATTACGCATACTCGACATCATGAGAAAAACAGTAGAGGTTATCAGTAGTCGTTCTGTTTTGGCTTCTTCTCCTGCTATTAATTTATCACCAACAGCAGGAACATATTCCTCCAAGTATTGAAAGTCACGATCTTTGGCAAAGCCAACATCCTTCAAGGCTTGTTGTTTTGACATGATTTCGAAATAAAGGGCATTACAGAAAGTAACAAATTCCTTTTCATTCAGCGATTCCATAAATGTCGGTATGTAAATATTAGTTGGATATGCCTCCATGCAAGCTGGCATATCTATTTTCTCCGGCAACTCTACTCCAGAAGCCTTACCATCTTCTCTCGCTGTAGATATAATCTCGCCTGTCTCAGGATTTCTGGCATCCAGATAATTGCCGAAGTCAAAGTTCTTGTCTATCTCGTCGATACCAGTCAACTCCTTTAGCAATATCTTCGGCTGCTTGGCATCGCTCTTCATGATTTCCTTGAACACGTCCACGCTTGCCATGCACAGATTACCTACGGCAGAGGCAAACGACACGTTCATCAGCAGATTGCCGTGCAACAGGTCATCAAACTTTTCTCCATAGATGCGAATGGAGATATACCATTCCTTGGGATTGCCCTCAAAGCCGATGGGGGAGATATGGATGTCCTCTGCCGTATCGGTATGCTGTCCATACAGACTGCTGATGACAGGATATTTCTTCCGGAAATGTTTTTTGATGATCTGTTCGTAACGGTCATAACCATTCTCTGCAAAGTCCAACACATGCGCCCATCTGCAGCATGCCATGATATATCCGTCATGGTTCAGGAAGTTCATGTTGAAGTACTGGTGTTCGTTGATTCTCACCGTCACCTCCAACTGCTTATGGGTTTTCTTATTGAACGCAAACGTGCCTTCAGACGGAAAATCCAAAGGTACACTGGTTGTGAACACAGGTAAAATTATAGGTGCTTCTCTCATTGTTTCTGTTTCATTATTGTTGTAGTTTTGCACAGCGCCATGGCGATGGCATACGCTGCATCGGGGCTCTTCTTCTCCAATATCTGTGGAATGGATTTCTTATGCCATCGTTCCAGCAGACGTAGCAGAGCCGTGAAGTCATCATTGTCTCTTGGCTCAAAGCTTACTTCCTGCATCAGATATTTGGAGTACTCCTCTTCATAGTTCACGCTTAGCCCTTTCGGAATATAGTTGATTCTCGGTCGTTCCATCTTGGCACGATACCGTTGCTTCTCCCTGGACCGTTTCCGCTGCTCGTCCCATTTGATGCGCAACAGCTTTTCTTCCCTTATCTGGAGTTCAATATCCCTGAACTCAGGTGTATTCATCACCTCTTTCTTCAGATGCTTCTTGATGACTTTTTTCAGATAGCGTCGCCATGCCTCCTTGTTCTCTTCGGTAACGAATGGCGGACATTGCTCACCATAGAAGGTGTGCCAGGTAAATGACTCGAAGTCGAGATGCCAGAGGAATGATTTGTGTTGTGTGTTGTTTGGTTCCATATTAATCTATCTACTTCAGATTTACCAATCCAGATAAGTTGCTTTCTTTTACAATACCATTCTTTGTAAACTGCTTACACAAGGCTTCTACTATGATCCGCTTGCTTTCGCTCATAGATGGACTCAACGTGATTTCAATATTGTCTACAACTGCATCTTGTAGTTTCATATCATAATAATCGAATGGAAGTTGCTTGTTTCCTTTATAACAGTTAGCAGTAATGTTTCCTACATAATCCATCATTTCTTTAGGAACATGAAAAGGATTAAAAGGAAAAACATTCAACACAAAACGACTTTCCTTTTGAAAAGCCCAACGAGTATTTTTATATCGACCAACTTTACCAAACTCAATAGTCACCCCTTTTCCTGTATCTTGAAATAAATCGGATGTTTTTTCTTGCACATCATCAACATATTCTATATCACGATAAAAGAAATCGCTATTACTATTCTTATACACAGGCATTATCATATAGCCATTTGCTTCTATATCCTTTTGAGGTATAAGAGATATGATACTACCTTCGGAATGTAAGCCATTGTTTAAGTTTAAGTCGTGGATAAGATATGCCTGAAACATATCCTCATCCAAGGCAATTCTGATACCATTGGTAACTCCAGCATACATTTTCCACAGGGGAATGCTTTCCTCTGCGTCCTTTGTCCAGCATGAAGCAAATATATATTGAGCTAAATTGACTCCACAAGAAACGACTTTTTCTTCCAAGTCATCAACCTTGTCTAACCGATTAAAGCGTATTGTTCTGTTTTTTAGAATCAACGCTAAAGTATCTATTGTTGTATAATGATATAACTTCATTTGAAAAAATTAATTGTAATGCAATCTCATATAGTCTTCCTGCTGTGTCTCTCTTTGTATTTCAGAATCAAATTCCTTTATACACATAGAAGCCCAATTCCTTACCTCTAAATATTTATGGTTTAGCAATTTTTCCATACACATTTTATGATGCATAAACAACCCGATAACGGAGCCTGTCCAGCCAAAAGAATGAATATTTGCATGAATGCCATTTAAAACCATCTTTTGCGTTCCGTAATTATCTAAAATCCAAATCATTATATCACTGAAAGAATCACATTCCCAAATATCTCTATCATATATCGGTAGCATTTCTGCAATTCTTACAGGAGCTTCATTAGGATATTTGATACACATTTGCTTAATTCTTTCATTTCCAACTTTAAACAATGCACCGGCACCAAAACCAATTCCTGATCCCAACTCATTTTTCACCTGAAGAAAGAAAGCCAAATATTCATCACTTACAAACGCAGATTCAAAATCGTCCCAAATTTCATCTGTATATTTTTCTAACAAGATGCTATATAATCCTTCAAAATTAGAATGCAAATAGTCGTGGTTAAAGCCTTCGATTAGCTTTACATTCATTTTCTTTGCCAAATCAACATCATGAATCTTTTCAAACACTGATATAACATATCTGGTGAACTCATAATTCAAGTGAGGGTTATCATCGTTTATTGGATAATCCAGAATTAATTGTTTAATAAACCCAACATGTTCTTTCAAGTCCTCTTCATCACACATAAATGTAAATCTGATTAAAGCATCAAGTAATCGTACAGAGACATCAGAAAACGATTTATATATGAAATGGAGTATTCTAAATAATTCTGTGTGGGTATTAATAGCAACATTATTCAAATAGACATCAATAAGATAGTCTTTATCTATATTTCCCTTATCAGCCTGAGAGACCAACTCTTTAATGATGCTCAATTGTGCGTCCTCACATTTTGCAGAAAGTCCAATATACCATTTCACATAACCTTTAGCGAAAAGTGAGTTTCGAAATTGAATGGTTTCCTTTCTTTCCCTTGTTACATAACACATACTACTTATAAAGGACGGCATATTTCCATCATCAGAATAGTCGCCAATGAATATAGCACAGGTATTCCAAAATTCTTTTAAGTCGCTATCATTTATTATCTCAGCAACATTCAAGAAAAAGGCATGTTCTATGAACAAATTAACATCAGCCAGTCTCTTTAATTCCTCAATATTAACAAACACTCTATCATCAACAAATTTTCTTGCTATAGGTAACAACATTTCTTTCGCTTTTTCAAAATGGCTTATAGCTGTTGTACCTTCATCTCCATTGTAAAGAGCATTTTGAGTTTCTTTTAATAAAGAAGAAAAATAACAAGGTCTGATTTTTTGAAAATATGCACGAATTTCCACCTGCTTTTCTTGAGCATATCTTCTTAGTAAATGGTTATACCTATCTTTCAATAATCTATTGTATAATTCCGTAAAATCTTCACGTTTGGTCCTCAATGACTCAATTAAAGGAACAAAAAGAGTATCAAAATAGCCATCTGATATCCATGACCAAGAATGTTCTAATACCAATTTGTATATTGAATCTTGGCTTTCTTCATTCTCTACCAACACTTGCTCAACCAAGTCTCTACATTCATACCAATAATTCCAAACCTCTTGACGTGTTGGGACATAATCCTGTTTTTCTTCTAAACCAAAATGCGCAGCACTACCATTCCTGCTGAAACTATGTAAAGCAAAAGCACTATTCAATGCTTGCAATACAATTGACAAATATTCGCCATCTCTGCCATATAGAGCTTTCAACAAATCAATGCGCTGTGTTAAACTTGCCTCTGTACCAGGCAACATAACATGGAATAACTGTAAAAATTGCCCCGATGCATTATTCCCATAATTTTCATTCTCAGCAAGCATTAGTTGAGCTAGCACCATGGAAGATTTTAGAAAACTATCTTTGTCAAAGCATAATTTTTCCAATGCCCAAACATAGTTTCTTCTGACATCTCCCTTAATGTTTTCTTTCAACCATTCAGTATTCTTATTATTGAACAATGTATATAGACAATCTGCTACAGCTTGTGGGTTCACTGATGACATTGCGAGAAAGAGGCGTGAACCCATTTCAGAACAGGCAACTTTCTCATTGGCAAAAGGGCCATATAAAGAATCTGTCAATCTTGCAATAAAATCGTTTGCAAGTGGTAAATCCCTCATATATTCTACACGCTTTGCCATGCTATCTACTAATAAGCGATGCGCACTAGGGCTTTCATTTTTTAGGTCATTAAAATCTTCAAGCAACAGCTCTACATCATCTTCGTCTAATCCTACAAACCATTCTTTTGCCAAATATACAGCGAGAGGGAAAGGTCGCACATTAAGTAAACTTCCTGTATCTTCAATTAACGTCGGTGTAAATTGAGCCTTTGTTTCATTTACCTTTCTTTTTCGCAATGGAAAAGATTTGCTTTCTAATGGCATAATAATCTCGTTTCTAATGATAAATTCATAAGCAGAACGATTAAAACGAAGTAATGGAAATGGCTGGAACAAACTTAATGCTTTTAAAATACTGCGTTGAGAGTTTTCTTTATCCTTAGGGAACTTCAACAATTTTGTTACAAGTTCTTCTGCTTGCTCCAATCTTACATGCTTTCCATTGCGATAAGTATCCACTAACTCATATGCCATTGCGGGAAATCCATCTGCTATTTTTTTAACTTCTTCACGGAGAGTTGATTTTTCCTGCCCAATAATATTTTGATCTATATAATTAGCAACTTCTTTTTTTAGTATTAATGAGTCTAGTTTAATGATTGTAACATTAGTTGTACTCTTAACTTCATAATATTCATTAGTTGCAAAAATTACCTTAATATTTGTCGGCATTTTTCCACGAATATCCTCATATAAGTTCAAGCTACAATTATCTATAATGATAACGGCTTCATTATTACCAATATCTGAAACGAGTGATAGAAAACTATCAATTACCTTATTTCTACTTTCATCCGACAATTCTGTATAGTAACAATTTGAATGTGTTTGGCCATCATTGTATGTCTCATAAATCATTCGGGTTTTTCCAAGACCAGACAATGCAGCAAGAAGAACGATGCGATTATTTGAATCTTTTAGTTGTTCTCGTTTTTGCTTCATCTGCTCATTGTCAAGAATGGCATAATTTTTTTTATAACTACACAACCATTTATCCAACGGCAGAAACAACTTCTTTGTGGAATCTTCTAATCTATTGATTCCATCAATACCATAGTTCTTATCCAAGGTGAATTTTTCATCCACATCCTGATGATAAGGTGTTACATCCATATATCTTGCATTTTCATTAAAATCCAAAATAGTAAAGCCATTTTTATACTTTGGATCTTCCTTATGAAGATTATCATATAAGTTTCCTGCTGCTACTGAAATAAAAATACATCCCTTATCATCATGCTCATATATTGCCTTCATTCCATGTGTATGTCCCACCGCAAAAATATCATAATGCGCATGAAGTATATCACTTATATATCTGCTTTCATTTTCTTCCAGAAAATTATAATGATGATGCGCTATAGCTATTTTCACTTTACAGTTTCTAATCAATGGCCATGATTGGTTGATTTGAGACGTGCCAATTTTTATAATTCCTTTATCGGCATCTCCTTCGCACATCCAAGCTGAATTAAGAAGAGAAACACCTACTTTGAGTCCATTATTCAAAGGTAAAATCAAAGTCATATGCAAACCTTGTATATCGACCATCATGTCTTCAACCTTATGCACATTATAATACTCTCGTTGAAATAGCAAGAAATCCTGTAACTGCGGTACTGTAGAATTGGTACTAAGAAAGTATTCTATATCATCGTCATTATTTGTTTTAGGTTCCTTATTCTTATCCCTGCGAATTCTATCAACTTCGTGGTTTCCTGGAACAAATAAGAATTGATGATAGCCGATATTCAAAGACTTAACAAGAGGCTCTATGATGTTCTTCTCAAAATCCTGGAAACATCTATATAGGGGTACCGTAAAATTCTTACCTCCCTTGTCTATCATATCACCAGAAAATATGACTAAGTCTATATTTTCTTCTTGATTTATCTCTTGGAGTTTTTCCATCATTCGATTAAATATATCCATAGACCTTTTGCCCAGGCCATTAGGTCTAAGATGGAAATCCGAAAAATGAAGTATTCTCATTGTAATATTTTTTATTATTCAAACAATTTCTTTACTGCACTCCTGAACTTATCCAAAATGACAAGACACATATTTTTATTAGTTTCTTGTTCTCTATTTGAATCAGTTTCAGTATTTAAAGGTACATTTTCTTTATTCTCCACAAAATGATAATACGCCACTATCACTTCCCTTATCTGCGTATTGGCACATCTTCTGGCTTCTTTTGCCAAGAGTTTCACGATAATATATGAAATAAATGTCATTACGACGGCTCCGAGGATACTAACTATAATATTCTCTCCCCACGAGGGAATCAGTACGCCACTCCAGCCACCCAACCATTGACAGAAAGTATTACACCATTCTTTCCACACAGAGAAATACTTAACCAAAATCGTTGCTGCAAGAATGAAGACGGGTGGAATCAATCCTTCATATATAGCTCTCAGCACCCAAGAACGAGAAGCAAATACAAATCTACTTCGGCAGTCTTCGTCTTGCGAATTATCCAATCTCATCCACATATAGGAATAGGCTGCACTATTATTATCTTTCATCAGTTTCTTGATAGTCTCACCTTGGAAGTCAAAACACTGGGCTGTTTCTTGAAATTTAGATTCAAAATCCTCATCATTCGTTTTCTTATCCCCAAAGTGCTTCATCATCCAATATCGGAACTGCTTACCAGCTATCCAACTTATCATCCCCAACACGTATGCTATAACAATACAGATTATTATAGATACCGTTACCTGGTCTTTATGAAACACAAAATCTTTCAAGCTAGGAAACGCATATACCAACACCCCCAACATGGTTGCACCTGATACCAAGTACGACATATCAAAGATGTTCAATGCTCCTGTCACTGTATCAAATTGTTTTTGAAAATCCATAGCCTTAATTCTATTCTCCTTTTATCAGTTCAAAATCGTAAGCCTTCTTTTCCTTGTAATCCACGATTCTGTAATTCTCTCCATCTTTCTTTACGTTTGCAAATTCTCTCACTGTAACATTCATGACATCAAAAGAATTTCTTGAAATACCAACTATATGATATTGCTGATGATCGGCATAATCATAGAAGATAGTATGTCGCCCAGCCACATAGTTTTTCTTATCATACCGGAAATAGAACAGGCGAGAATTAGTCATTGATTCAGACAAAAAAACAAAATGCTCTTTAGTCTGTTGACAATACAAGGTAAATATGCCATGCAATTCCTTTACATTCAGATATAATGCATAGCCAGCAACTATGACACTCAGATTCGCTACCGTCATATCTCAACCTCCAAATTTAAAGTATTCGCCATTCTTGATAAAATCCTCAAGGATATGCATACGTTCCGTATAACCATATCCTTTTTGCTCCAGATAGGTTGCAATACGGGCATACTCAATATAGATGTTCGTCATGAAAATGCCAGGATCATCACTTCCCACAACTATCGGTGGTGTCAACATACCTTCTTCATCAAGATCATCACCAAGCCATTTTTCCAAATGATGCTCTTTGCTTTCACGATAAAAACTGATAGCAGTGTTGCTCGTCAACAAGACTTCCAAGGCGACACCTTTCAAGGCAATCTTGTTGAGCACCAGCTTTTGAATATGATATAGGTTTTCTGCCGTAAAAAGACCTTTCTCTATATCCACGTCGCAAAACTTGTTATATTCTGTCTTTACTTTTGTATCAAAATGATACTTCCGGTAAAGTCTCTTTGCTGCCGTATCGTCCTTGAACATTTTCGTCACTTTTTCCATCTCTGCAAAGTCAAACTTATCTATATGGGTGTAGCCACGAAGGATGTCACCATCATATTTTCTGAAAGCCCAGGCATCCGTCATTTCCTTGATGCTGTTGAATGTGCCATAGATTTCCTTATGTAAATCCATAATCCGATTATGAAGTTTGGGCAGCAACTGTATCAAGTCGTTATATTTGTTTTCATTGCCGGAAATCATATGGTAGGCAACAATCAAATCGTCCAACCATTCGCCCTTCCTCATTTTCACCGTCTTTCCCATACGGTTCATCCAGAGCGAAGGTTCTATTCCTGCCGCCGTACCATGACCGATGCGGTCGCCTTGTTCCATATCCAAGAAATCCACGGCTTCCACCATCATACGAAGACCGCTCAACAAATGTACGAAGTCCTCACCTGCATGAAAAGTAATCTGAATGTCTTTCTTCCTTTCTCTCCATTTCTTGCGAAGCCAATGAAAGGTCGGTGCAAACACCTCAGGTCCAGCATCCATCTCATTGGCTGCGGCATCAATGCCCACAACCTCACACTCTTTGATGTTCTTGTATGAGGCATATAGCATCATCAAATAAAGAGCATGACCTTTTCTTCGAATACCTTTACGTACCTCCCGGTGTCTTATCTGCCTGTCAGTTGGTTTTGTATCTTTTTGCTTGATAAAGTGAGCCACCATTTGAAATTTGGGAGCAAAGCCTTTGCCGAACTTATCCGCCAAACGCTTCTTGTAACTCTCGTATCCATTTATGATACCCTGCACTAAAGCAAGATTTTCATAGAGTGTACCCTTTGGTGAAAAACGTCCCTCGATATGCTTCAGAAACAGAAAGTCATTGTCGTAGCTCAGTTGTCTTAGACGGCTTTCTATATTCTTTTCCTCATGTCGCCATCTGAATCCGTTTTCTGTCACCATTTGGAACTGCTTGAATCCCTTTTGCCATTCCTGCTGTACCATCATCTTGTGGATACTGCCAAGAATGAGGATGAGATGGTGAAAGTTCTTCACGGTCTTCCCATCCAATTCTCCAGCATCCATCAGTTTGAGTACTTTCAAATAGAAATATGCCCCGACAGCCAACTGCGGATTGTCATTTTTCCCGTATGAAGGATGCCAATATTCGTATGGAAAAGAAAGAGGAATTTTTCCCTTGGAATATTTGGGAATCGTATGAATGATAGTATTCAACAGTTTCTTTCCTGTTCGTATCCTGTTTACAAAGTCATTCAGAGGCACTGTTGTCAACTGCTCCCTCTGCATCCTCACGAAATACTTGTTCCAGGCAGACTTGAATGAAAATATCCATTTCTCCACATTGCCTATTTGCGTCCACCAGATATAATCAGTCTCAGCGGTACCATTGATATGGATATGCAGGTCTATCAATCCTTGTTCATCCGCTACCATTTTTTCCAGGTTGCGGTTGTATGGACGTTTGGTAGCAGTGGAAGCAAAGTTACTCTTCAGTATTTCACGGAAAAACTTGCACTCATCCTTTTCAAACTCCGAATCATCCAAAAAGAAAGCAGCCTCTATCAACAAAGGTGGAAATACTCTAACCACCTCCATCCATTCGTCAAGCATATCTTTCTTTACGTACAGATTACCTTTCAAGTACATCAAGTAACGCTTCGCCAAGTATTTCAACGATTTGACGATGAGTTGCGACAGGCTACACTTGTCGTCACAGCCTAACTCTCGCATTTCCTCCTCAAATGAACCTTCAAAGCAATAATCAGGTTGGTACACATCCTTAGCCTTGCCAAGCATATAGAGCCGTCGGCGTATATCAGCCATCGATGTTTGCTCACCATGCTCGTAGGCTACTAATGTCCACACATCACTAAGGAGATATGCAGAAAACGGAAGTCTCATGATATATTTATTTTGAAAAATCTAAAAATACATAGAAAGGATAGACCTCTGTTTGATTGACATCTTGGAATAATTTTGATGAGTTGTTTTTCAATGCATCAATTTGTTTAGAAATTTCCATATCCTTACGATTCAGTCTTGACAAATCTCTAAGAATAATACGTTGTGAATATTTCAAAGAACGTAGTTTTTCTGCGATTGTATCCTCGTCTTCAAAAGCCAAATCCTCAAAATTTCTCTTTTCCTTGCGCAAATCACTCAATTGCTTTGCCAAAAGTTCTCTTCTTTTTGCAGAAATAGTTTTCTTTGTCAGCTCATTGGTTATATTCTGAATTTCCACCTCTTTATCAAAAAGATTATCTAAATTATCACGTTCTGCCTTTAAAACAAACAGATTTTTAAGATTCTCCTCTTTCTTCGCCTCAAGAGTTTCCTTTTGCTCAGCTAAGGCAATTTGTTGACTCAACAAAAAGTAAAGTTGGTTACTCTCAACATATTCTTTGACCACTGCTTCTGGCACAACTTCTTTTTCTTCTATTATGTTTATAAATTTAAGAACACGTTCTGCGACATAACTTTGCAGTAGAGGACAAGAAATCATCCATTTGGCAAAAGAAATCTTTTCTTGATGTTTTTCTAAGAATCTTTTCCAATAGTTGTACATGAATATATCTACAATTTTACCATCATGTCCCAGTTCTATACCCTTAACCTCTCCATTTACAATGCAATCTTCTACGATACAAGCATTCCAGAATGCAAGAATATAGTTGGAAAAACATTCTCTCATTTCTGCACTCTCATTAACAGTACCATTTGGTGTAATGTCATTAAGAGTATAGTACATTCTCGTAAAGATTCGATCCAAGTTATAAGGTGTCAACCTATCCACTTGACTATAGTCCGAAATCCATTGCCAAAGTATTTCCACATAATCATCAATTGCCGTAGAAGCATCCTCGATATTAAAATTTATCTGAGTTCCAACTTTGTTTCTCAATTTATTGCCAGGCTTCAAGTCATTTGGTTCAATATACGTATGTATTTGGGCCAAATGCTGCAACTTGGCTTTAATAACTGCCTTACGCTTCTCTCCATTCTCATCTTCTTCTAAATTGATATTTTCCGTCACTCTCAATATCTCTGCGATAGCTGCAAACAGGCGATAAATCGAACAAAATTTTGTTTCAGACATATCAGAAGAAGTGGTTCTCAATTGAATCAATCTTACCAATAATCCCTTAACACCATTTTGGAGAACCAGGTCTTTATTAATAGCAAATACCCCCGCCATTGTATTCTGCAAATTGCTCTCTGGACGGATGCTTGGTATCATATTCATTTCTGCATTGGCATATGCCAACACATTACCCAATAGTTTATTGGTGCCTGAATCATAGTATATGTGGGCAAAGTCATTCAACTTTGAGCCATCTTCTCCCAAAGAAAGGAGTACCTGACGGATAAAAGACACACGGACCAGAAAATCAAAGGCTATGGATGGATTTGTATGAATCTGGCGAGTACATGAAGTACATAAAGCCAATATGGCATTGTTCAAGCTGTCATCCTCCATATTGGGCATCATGTGACTGCCTGTAGCCACAATCTTGTTGTCTATCAAGAATTTCATAATCCATCCAGCATACATGGATGTCTTTGCCATCAAATGCTTATTATCTGCGGCATATTGATTGATATACACCTCAAATACTTTCAGCAGCTTATCCGTCAAAGCAATCTTTTTCTCTTCTTCCGATAGCTGAGAGTTGTCACGCAAAAAGTCATCATATACAGAAAGCAGTCTATATTGGTTTCTGAAAGGCTGTCTAAGAACATGATTTACAAAGGTAGCCTTATCCGTCTCATCCATGCTGATGACATCCAGATATGAGAAAATATCCTCATAGATTACCCTCAAGTCTTGGGTCGTACCATTGGAGAAACATATTGTCACAGAGTATGATTCAGCCTTATTCTTATCTTTTCCTTGGTTGGTAATGATTCTGTTATAACGATACTTTTCATACACATTATCCAAAAGAATGCGATATTCAGGCTTTATCATCTTTTGGAGATACTGAGTTTCCAAACGGTTCACCATCTTACGATAGGCTGCCCGTTTGCGGTCGGCGGAAGCAGAGTTATCACATTCCTTCTCCAAAAAGTCTTTTTCGAAAAACTTCCAATAATTCTGTCTGATTGTCATACCATAGAGATTAGCATCACCAGTCATCACGACAATAATCTGTGGCGAGGTGAAATAAAGACGAATAGTCTCCAATATCTCAAATGTCTTTTCGATGTTCACATCACAGTCGTCAAGGATAAACAACAGAGACTTCTTGTTAAGAATACTCAGAGCTACATTGATATACTCGTGGAATCGGCGTTCCAAGTCCTTTGCCTTCATGGCAAGGTTCACAAAGTTATCTGCCACATAATCCGCATCCGTCCAATCTGCATACATACCCAATTTTCCTACACCATCTATAATAGGCAGAGCCTCATACAAGGCAGTTGTAGCTTCATCAAAACGTCTTTTTTCATTCTCTTTATAGTCTTCCATCAAATATAAAAACTTGCCGTGAATGGAAGCAAGGAAGCGAATCATAAAGTTCTCCTTTTTCTGAATCTGGTTAGGCTCAATCACGTCTATCACAACGAGCTTGCTACAGTCGATACCATGAAAAGCATCTTGATTTACATGCTCACGAATCAACTTCTTCAAAGACTTTACGAAAGTAGTCTTTCCAGCACCTCGTCTTGCAAAGATAGAGATGACATCATTTTCCGACTTGATCTTTTGGGATGGATTATATTCTCCATATTCCATCCTCTCTTTGATTATTCTACAAATCTCGTCAATTTGCCTTTGGTGTATCAATGCTTTCTCATCGCATATCAAACCATTTTCCTTCATCTTCTTCATGTCAATGAAGGTAGAATATCTTCCATCATTCATAAGCTTGTTAGTTTTTGATTGTTATTATTAAAAGGGCTACCTGGCTCCATCCCCGAAAAAACTCTTTATAAAAATGGGAGAGGGTGTCGTTCACCGCATATCTATTATTTCTTGTTCTTCATCCGCCAAAAGAAATGCCATGTTCTGAAGATTGGCTCACTTAAAGCCTCTGCCGGATAATATCTCACAAAGTGCATATTCCTCCAAATCTTTAGGAAGTATTTCTTTGCCATTCCTTGTTGTGTGAAATGTCCATACTTGGTGAAGTGCAGTCCGAAGTTGCCACCATTCAGTATCTCTGCCAGCAACAACTTTCCTCGCTTTTCATCCATCGGAGCTATCATCTTCTCCTCAGATAATCCCAATGCCTCATGCTGCACATACATCACCGCCCTTGCAAATTTCCACAATCCCAAATACTTCAATTCTCTCTGCACCAAATCTAAAGCTGTAGAGGCAGAAGAACCAGAAGCAGAAGAACAGGAAACAGAACTCGTATTCCCACTAACACCCAGGCGGTCCCAGCCCGCACAATTTGGCGTAGACCTTTGATGGTCCGCCAACCTTAGAGCGAAGCGGTTCTGAGCACCGGAGGGCGGTTACATCCTTCCCGTCTGAGATGGGAAGGCTTGGTTAGGATGTGGAGCTCCCTTTGGCTAAAGGGAGACGGAGGGATTCGAAAAACCTTCTTTAAGGGTAAGGAAGGACGGGTAGGTTTTCGAAAAAAGATATTATCTATCCTTATACATATTCTCATAATACTTCTGATACTCCCCAGAAGTAACATGATCCATCCATTCCTGGTTATCGAGATACCATTTTACGGTCTCCTCGATTCCCTCCTCAAACTGGAGTGATGGTTCCCATCCGAGTTCCTTCTGCAACTTTCTAGAGTCGATGGCGTAACGCATATCGTGATCCTTTCTGTCTGTTACATAAGTAATCAAATCCAAGTCAGCACCCTCAGGGCGACCGAGCAATCTATCCACGGTCTTGATAACCACCTTGATGATATCGATGTTCTTCCACTCGTTAAAACCGCCGATGTTGTAAGTCTCGGCAATCTTGCCCTTGTGGAAAATCATATCGATGGCACGGGCATGATCCACTACATACAACCAGTCGCGCACGTTCTCACCCTTACCATATACTGGCAATGACTTGCGATGACGGATGTTGTTGATGAACAGATGTTCATAACACTTTTACTTCCACCATTCCATCGCTCTCTCCACAGTAGGAGCCATGTCATAGTACTTGTATTCCGCCAATCTACCACCAAAGATAACATTATCTTCTTTATCAGCCAAAGCCTTATACTTGGCATACAATGAAGAGTTTACTTCATCATTCACTGGATAATATGGTTCCATACCATCCTTCCATTCAGTAGAAAACTCTTTTGAGATAACAGTCTTTGGAGTTTCATATACCTCTTGGCCAAACATCTCAAAATGCTTATGCTCAATAACACGAGTATAAGGAATTTCTCGCTCAGTATAGTTCACTACCGCATTACCTTGATAGTTAGGTTTGTCTATAACCTCTGTCTCAAATCGAACAGTTCGATAGTTGAGCTTGCCAAACTGATAATCATAGAATTCATCTATCTTACCAGTGAAAACAATCTTGTCGGCAATACCTTCCCAATAAGGACGATTCTCAAAGAAATCTATATTCGTTTTGGTCTCGATTCCTTCAAGCAAACCATCAATCAACTTATTATATCCACCCACAGGAATACCCTGGTACTTATCATTGAAGTAGTTGTTATCGAAGATAAGGCGAACAGGCAAGCGCTTGATAATAAAAGCAGGAAGATCAGTACACTTTCTGCCCCACTGCTTCTCAGTATAGCCCTTAATGAGTTTCTCGTAAATATCTTTTCCAATCAATACCTGAGCTTGCTCCTCCAGGTTACGAGGTTCTGTTACGCCATCAGCTTTCATGCGTGCAACAGCTTCAGCCTTCTGCTCATCAATCTTGACTTGCGCTTCCTCTGGTGTAGTTACACCCCACATCTGATAAAAGGTGTTCATATTAAAAGGCAAATTATAGAGCTTACCCTTATAGTTTGCCACTGGCGAATTGGTATAGCGGTTAAACTCCACGATAGAGTTCACAAAATTCCACACCTTTTTGTTAGAGGTATGGAAAATATGTGCACCATACTTATGCACGTTGATACCCTCAATATTCTCACAGTAGATGTTACCTCCTAAATGAGAACGCTTATCGATTACCAAACACTTCTTACCTTGTTTTTTAGCAAGATAAGCAAAAGTTGCTCCAAACAAGCCAGAGCCAACTATCAAATAATCATATTGTTTCATTTTATTCGTATTTTCCATTAATTGCATCATTATAAAATTTCACATATTTCTTAGCCATCGCATCTGTATTATAGATGTTATGAACATCTGCTACAGCCAGGTCGCACAAGTTCTGAGGGAATTGTTTCATCGCTTCTTTAATTCGAGTGGCATAATCTTCTGCTTTATCACAAACAAAACCATTCACCCCATTATTAATGACACTTTTGTTACCCATCACATTGCTTACAAGAATCAGCTTACCCATAAACATGTTTTCTATTAAACTCATGGCTATAGCTTCTCCAAGAGAACAAAGAATGAAAACATCGGCGCCTTTTCCCATAGCCAAAGCCTCCTTACGAGGTTTCCAACCAGTCAACTCCAAATTAGGAGCGGTAAGAAAATGATCCAACTCACCTCCGCCTATCCATACAAATCGAGCCTCAGGTACTAACTCTGCAATACGATTGAACAGTTCCGGTTGTTTCTGTACACAGGTCCTACCCAATGTATAAACAGTAAATTTATCATTCTTGATAGGCTTTATAACATCTAGACTTTCTGACAAATCCTTCAAATTGACTCCAGTCTCTACATAAGCGGTACGCTTAGTAAGAGTTTTTGCAACATCATCCTCGCTCTTGCAACAAGTTAAGGTTATGCAAGGTCTTTTTCCAAGAACCTTCTCCATGATTTCATAACCTTTCAGCTTCAATCCACCCTTTCCCATCAAGATGTGGGCATATCCATGAGGGGTATAAACCACAGGTATATCCTTACCACTAAAAGCCAATCGACCTAATCCACCTGCAATCGATGAATGAAGATGGATTAAGTCTGGCTTAACATCTCTTGCAACAGAACGAAGCTCTTTAATAACTTGAATATCTTTAGCAATATTAAAGATACTTCCTCCAAAACTTTTTACTTGTATCAAATGAACACGTTCATCCAATACTTCCTTATAGTTCTTAGGTGTCTGCGGGCGAAATGAATATGCCAAGTACACGTCGAATTCTTGACACATATCATTACACAACTGAGCTACGTAGGCAAACACGCCACCGCCAAAGGCCTCGCAGACCATAAGTATTTTCTTTTTCATAAAAGTAAGTAAATTGATTTACAGGTATATATTTATATTTTTGATAGAAAAATCTGTTTGATTTTTCATTTTCTCAATAAATCCAAAAACTTTTGTGCCTCTCTTGCCCAAGAATACTTATTCAACACTTCGCTTGCAGGAGCTATCGGCTCCTTTAGCAACTCATCCAAATCCACACCGTAATTATGAGGATCTATATAATGAGCAGAGTTACCATATACTTCTGGCAAACAAGCGGCTGTAGAAACAATCAGTTCCGCGCCGCATGACAAAGCTTCAATTGGAGGAATACCAAAACCTTCGTAAACAGCAGGATGAATAAATGCTCTACATCCCTTCATCAACGATTTGATCTCACCATCGGTCAAATAGCCAGTAAAGTGAAGGTTACTATCTTGTAGCTCCTCACTGCCCAACTTGGTAAATCCCTCAGCTCTACCGACAATCACAAACTTTTTATTCGGATTTCGCTTTGCCACTTCTTTAACCCAAACAAAATTCTTTTGAGGTGTAAGACTACTCAGGGCCATAAAATACTCCCCGCGATGATAACCTTTAGGAAGTTTATCAAAGATAGAATCATCCTCATTAACCCGCTGATAGTGTTGCCAAGCATTAGAGATAACATGGAATCGTGATTCTGGAACATGCATAAACTTGGCAAGTCTAGCCTTAGAATAATGACTAACCGTAATTATAGGATATTTACTGCGTTTTACAGCATCTATCATCCACATGTGCCATACCTGTGACAACTTTCCATAAAGATTCTGAGTTAAGAGATCATGAATCTCATAAGGAGCAGCATCATGACAACAAACAACACCACTATCTAACAAAGGGCAAGTAGAAGTTAAATTCACACTCACCAGATGGTGTTTTTTACAATAGCGATAAAGACTAATCTGCTCCCAGAAATGGCTCTTTACCTTTCCATACTTGACAATCTTGATGTTCTTATAATCAGGTAATGTCTCTGCATACTCTGGTACAACCAAGACAAATTCATCCTTATCACATATTATATCAAGTTCTCTTAATAACTCAGAGGCAAATCGTTCTTGCCCTGTAAGTTTTCGGACAACAAATCGTCCATTTATAGCATAACGTACCATTATACAAAATATTTAACTAGTATACTGATTTCGAATTATAACATCCTCAAATTTTTCAAATGGAAAGATCTTTAAATTATCGCCTCTGGAAGCATTAAAGATTTTAAATTCTTTTTCTGACAAACAAAAACGTTGCGCAGTTAAATATCCCTCTAACATGCCATCAATATACCCTACATTCTTGGCTTTAGGATCATATCTTTTATCAAAATAGGTTGTGGAGTTATTCTTGTCTATTACAACTTTCCCATTTCGTTTTAAAGACTTAGAATAATTACAATCTACACCTAAAAGGTATACCTTTGAGAATCCCATATAATATGCCATTTGCAAGGCAGCATATGTCACAGTAAAACCACCAACTACATACTTTAAAGAATCATTACTAAATTCATGTATGGGAACATAATAACTATTAGGTTGATTTAAAAAGTATAGAACATTATCAGATCTATAATTTGATGGTATTCCTTTATAGGTATCCTCTGCAAAAATATAATATTTGAGTTTCTCTGCTAAGACAATAGGAATCGTAGGATCACCATCTCTATAGATTAAAGGATCAATTGCCATATAGCAATCAGGTCGCCAACTAGTCTTATCAAAGACTAAATTTATACGATTTGAAGCAAAACAAAAAATATGATTATTTTTCAAAGTTTCCAAATCTTCCATTCTTAGACTCGGACCATTTCCAATAATAAAAGCTATTTTACCATTGTACTTGCCTTTTAATTGTAGAAGCTTTTCTTCATTAGAAGACCATGGAATCAAGCCTAACAATTTTTTATTATATATCATTTCTCTTTTTTGGGTCCACTTCTTGATTATATAAGGACGATACCATTTCCATTTAACATATCGTATAGTAGATGAAAGAACTGGTATCTTTTTGAAAATTGACTTAAACTTCATATAAGCCAAATATCTATCAACTGCATTCATTTAATATCTTATTTCGCTATTGTCCAATAAAGAAGAGCAATTCAATCTTTGAAATAGTTGAATAATAGTCTTTTATGCAGTATTTTGCAATAAAATGGCTTTGATTTTATAACACTGCAACCCCAAAAAGTGGCTACTATGTTTAATCCAAAAACATTTTCACTCAACTTACTGCATTTCAGAATAGAACTCAATTCAACTACTCCGTACACAAGTATGATGGTAATCGCTTAGTAAAGCACTTCACTTGCTGGAGCCAACTTCATGCAATGATATTCAATTAACTGAGCAATCATGAGAGTTTACGTGACTTGATAGTTGCATTAGAAGTTCAAGTTCCAGCTATTTATACTATAATTACAGCAACAAAGCATGATTCTATAGAAATGCTTTCTATACCGTATGAACCAAATAGTTACAAACTCTTCGATAAGGCTTATTATACTTTCAAGGAACTTTATAAGATTTATCGTACAAGTTTCTACTATCAAGTCTGGGCCAAAACGAACTTGAAATGCAAAACTATAAAATGAAAACGAAGAATGCTGTGCGTATACAGATTAGTGTTGCCAATATCACATAGTGTCTTGTGGCTATTGTTCATCATGAAATGCAATTGAATCATTCAACATATGAAGTTTAGCAGATTCTAAGCATTTAATTAACTGACAAAACATAACTTAAGAGATCTATTTTGATAAGACTATTTTCAACGATGTCAAAAAGTTTAACCATCTCCTTTAAAAGGAACTATTTAATTAATTAACCATCTTATTTTTATTGGATACTAATGATCTTATTTATAAATTCTCTAACACATCCTGTTCCACCTGCATGAGTAAGGATTTCAATATTATCAATTGTCTTAATAATCTCTGTAGCATCAGATGGACATGCTGCCAATCCTACATTAGAAAGAAGTTCATAACAATTTATATCGTCTCCAATATAAGCAACTTCGCTAAAGGAGATTCCTAGCTGCTTGCATATTTTATATGCAACCTCTAGTTTACCTTCATTTCGCTTCCCTTGAATTAAATAGTCTATGTGTAATTTCTTAGCTCTATTAGCTACGATGGTGGTATTTTCACTTGTAATAATGGCTGTTTTAATTCCTTTTTCACGTAACAACTGAAATCCCATACCGTCTCGAGTATTGAATTTTTTCAATTCATCACCAGTTTCAGAATAATACATTCCTCCATCTGTTAACGTTCCATCAACATCAGAAATAAAGAGTTTTATTTTATCTTTCTTTTGAGAAGATAACACATATTTACGCATCAAATTCTCCAAAATAATCCAATCATCAGGTTCATCAATCTCTGTTGCTGTATATTCAGGCATTTCATATATACCTATTTTTCCACTAAGACGATTTCCACTTTCTTTCACATTACCAACTGTATTGATATAGAAAGCTCCATTCTCCATCAACATACCATTGAAATTCTGACGACGAGGACGATTACGATAGTCATAGTTCATACTCGTACCATCTGCATTCCAAAAAAAACGATAATTGCGAACACAAGTAATGATTGAATCATATTGTGCTTTATTAAACATTTGCAAAGCCTCCGTGAAATGTTTTGTCTCTGTTAATGGAGAGGTGGCTTGTACTAACATGAATATATCATCATCAGGCAATTGAGCATAATTAATATACTCCAACATTACACTTTCTGTAGAAGCTGTATCACAAGCATTTTCTTCAGAACGGCGATAGAGTTTTGTCTTTTTATATTTTTGATTTTCAACAGTATTCCATATTTCATCAGAATCTGTAGCCACTATCACTTCATCAACCATTGGACAATTTTCTAAAGCCTCAATATTCCAACATACAAGAGGCTTTCCACAAAACAACTTAATGTTTTTAAGAGGGATGGATTTACTTCCACCCCTCACTGGTATAAATGCAATTATTTTCATTAGTCTACCATTTAACTTGATTTTTCTTCAATTTATTTCTTTGAACCTTCTCTATATCAAGAATATCTTCTTTTTTGAAAGTCAAAGCTTTTGCTACCGCACGACAATCTCGAGCCAACTTTCTTACACCATCAGGCTCCAAAGAAGCAGCATGATCAGTACCTTTCCATGTTCTATCAAGCGTATAATGACGTTCTATCCATTCTGCTCCCAAAGCAACAGCAGCACTATCAACAGCAATTCCCAAATGGTGTCCAGAGAAACCAATAGCTTTTACTCTGTCTGCATACAACTCTCGTAGACGTGTCAACTCAAGCAAACAAATATCCTCGAATGGAACAGGATATCCTGAAGTACAATCGTAGATAACCAAGTCCTTATTACGTCCTTTCTCCTCGAAGAACTTGATAATCTGCTCTTCCTCATCTCTCGAAGTCATACCAAAAGAAAGATGTATCTCGCCCCCAAACTCATCACATAGATAAGACAAGAGTGGTTTGTTGAGATTGCAAGCAGATGGTACCTTGATAAGATTTGGATGCAAAGTACAGATTTCCTTAGCTGATGTTACATCCCATACCGAAGTGGAATACTCTACACCAAACTCATTACACCACTCTTGCAACTGCTTGTGCTGTTCGAGATTAAACTCCAAAAACTCACGATGTGCTCCATATGTTGGTCCGTAGGAATTCTCCGGATGTGGATGAGGTGCATTGTACTCTTCTGGAGTCAGTAACTCCTTATTACAACGCTTCTGAAACTTAACAACATCAACCTTGCAATAGGTTGCAGCTGTCATAATTAACTCTTTAGCGATTGCCATATCACCCTTGTGATTGCAACCAATTTCTGCGATAATTTTTGGTGCTTTCATTACTTAATATTTAAAAGTTTATTAAAAAGAATTCTATATTGTTTAACAAATGCTTCTTTGGAAAAATATTCAACAAAGACTAGAAAATTGCGTTCTTTTAAGGATTCTAAATCGATTGATTTTAATAGAATCTTGTCAGAATATATATCTTCTGCAAATATTATATTATTATTCTTATCAAAATCAACATTTCCACCAACCTTTGAAAGAATTATAGCCGAACGTTGAGACATCGCTTCCAATGTTGCAAAATCAAAAATAGAAATGCGATGAAGCATTATATAAATATCACTTATTTTATGCAAATACATAACAGAATCATGAGATAAAGACTCAAAATAGAAATAATTAAAAGAATTAACCTCTTCTTTTAATTTCTTTAATTGTCCGAGCAATTCTTCTTTCATAGGTCCACGTCCCACAAGAATATATCGCAATGGTTTCTCTGCAAGGTATGCATATTCTTTCAAAAAGGAAATTGTTTGATCTTGCCCTTTAGCCTTTGTCAAAGTTCCTAATGAAAATAAAGTGATGTACTCATCATCATAGTCTAAATCAACCTCAGATGTCTTAATCGGCTCAACCATTGGAATAATGTTATATAAGGGCGGATACAAATTAACTTCATCTATCTTGCAATTGGCATATTTACTATTAAAATACATCTCTGCAGCACCATTACTAGGAAAATGGATGCTTTTTGCAGATAAAAAAGCAATTCTTTCTTGCTTCTCCCATTTTTTGATACTTGATTTTTTCAATGTTTCACCCAAGTTGAGACGTTCTTCAACTATTGGACCTTGATTATGATAAAGCATTGAATAATTTTTATTCATTTTGGCAAGCAAATATGCAGTTTCTGTATCATGAGTAAAATAAAGCACATTATTCTTGCAACAATACTTGAAGAAAAAAAGTATCTTATTTAATATATTTTTAAGCTTACCCAAGTTCCCTGCTAAAATATTGAATTGATATTTGCAAGGTATACCAAGAAGCTTTTCACCAAGCATCTGCTTTTGTAAAAATAGCACACCACCGGGTCCACCAGTTGCACCCTTATTGTCTCTTAATGTTAAAAAGACGATTTCCTTAATTTTATTTTTTTTCATTGTCATTTAACCAATAATTTTTAATTTCTATATTGCTAAAACATTCCGATTTGTTTTTTTTATCCCACACATATAAAAAATGATATTGAGATTCCTTCAGAGGACTACAAATAAAATTAATTACTGTATAAAACAATACAATTGAAACGAAAATGCGATTTATTGCTTTAGGTAAAAATTTATCGTTTTGCTTGACATACGTATAGATAATATATGCAGCAATTATAAATTGAAACATATAAAACAATACGTTAAATCGATTAATCAATTCACTAGCTCTTGCAATAGGTTTAGTGATAAAGCCAATCAAAAAAAGATTATAAATAAATACATATTTTTTATCGTTAATATCTATTATTTTATAGCCATAATATACAATGACCAAAAGTAATAAATAGGTAGAAATGTTCAAATAGGTTGAAGCCTCTTGTCTTGCACCACCTAATAGCCAATAATCAATATTATCTACATAATTTGAATATTTAGCAGAAGAAGCAAAAAAATCAAACATCTTTGACATTGATAACAAATAATCTGTTTGAAACACGAAAGTTATAAGCAAAAATAAAGCTATAGAATATAATGGTTTCATCAATGGCTTATTCATTAAATTAATAACAAAATAAGCAACACAAACAGGCAGCATCCATATATGACACTGTAAAGCTAAAAAAGAAAATAATACATACCAATATATTTTATTTTTAGATTTACCCATCAAAACATATAATCCTAATAATATAAAAGAGTAAGCAAAGAACCATCTTATTAGATTCTCAGTAGCTGCTAATGTAAATATGGGCAATAAAAACAATGCATAATCTGCAATCTGTCTAAATCTTAGAATAAAGACAAAAAAACATGTTACCAAGAATAAACTTTGGAAAAATATAAATCCTTGATAAGGAACATCAAATAGTCCAAACAGTTTAATAATAGCAGTATACAGAAATTCAAAATCCGTATAATTATTATGTATAGTCTCGTAATAAGAGGGACAGTACAAATTAAAATCAATTCCACGCCCAAATCTCAATCCTTCATTTAATGAATAAGCGATAATACCTATCGGAAACGCCTTCAATACTGAAAAATTCCGTTTTATTCTATTACCGCTTATAAAAAGGCAAGAAAGCATTATAAGTAATAGAAATACATAAGTAACTTGAATCATATATTATAATACTATAAACAAAACAAATCCTTTATAAATAATTTCAAACATGTAACAGGAGAATACTTACAAGCATTTAAAATATCAGCAATCTTATTAGTCAACAAAATTTGAAATTTTGCTCTTCTCCAATAGCAGAAAGCAATACGTGCATCAATTTTTCCCTTTTTCAAAAAAGAGAAATTCTCTTTTATACATACAAAATGTTCAGGCATTCGCATTATTCTACCTTTTCGTTGCTCTGAACTATAGGTAATACCGCCTGCATGAATACGATATGCGGACATTACATCAGCAAATCCTCTTATTTTACCTTTGCTAGCACAAGATAAAACTATAATTATATCGCCATTAACAACTAGCTGTTTATCTTTTACCTTTTGAAGAACATACTCAGTTCTAGCTAAGATAGACGCAGTTGGAACAATCCAATTATCGAATAATTCTTGACCAGAATAATCTCGATTACCTATTTTAGATATATCTAAATCGGTTTTTACAGACAAATCACCAACAATTTTAGCTCTATGAAAACACATGGAATAATCTTGATTATTTTCTAAGAAATCAACTTGTTTTTGTAACTTGAACATATCTGTCCAATAATCATCACCTTCACAAAATGCAATATATTTGCCTTGTGCTCTTGGATAATTCCAAACATCAGATCCTATGGGTTTACCTTGTGCATACTGGTTTTCATTTTCATAAATCGGCTTAATAATATTTGGATATTTTGCCTCATATTCTTTAATAATTTCTGTTGTTCCATCAGTTGAACAATCATCGTGGATTAATACTTCAAATGCAAAGTTTGTTTTCTGCATCAAAAAACTATCAAGACAACGACGAATAAATTGAGCATGATTATATGTAATACAACTTATAGAAACTAATACTTGTTTATTATAGTTCATCATACATTATTATTTAATATTTTTATGCAATCAAAAAGTATTTTACACCAAAAACAGGGTATATTATTATGTACTGAGCCCACTTTTAAAGAGCTCAGTTATGTATTATAATCCCCATCGATTTTATATTTTTACACAAGTTCTATTGAGAATTTGCCCCACCCCAGATAACTATCCTCTAAATCCTTCTACGAATCCACGCTAACATTGAAGTATCATATAAAGAGACTAAAATAAAGAATACCTTTTTATTTAGGTTTTACTTTATTAAATTAAACATTTATTGAAATTTAATAATGCCTCACCTAATATATACAAAGCCCTCTGAAGGTCCTTCTTATTCAAAACATAAGCAAGTCGGACCTGATCTTTACCTAAAACTGAATTAGTATAAAATCCAGCAGCAGGTGCCATCATTACCGTCTCACCAGTGCAACCATCTGGCGTCTCTGCATCCTTATAAACGAAATCTGTAAGACACCATGCACAAAAATGCTCGGCATTATCTACCGGGAGTTTGGCTACAGTATAGAAAGCCCCCATTGGTACTGGCGTATAACAGCCAGGAATACGATTGACACCATCTATAAGACATTTGCGACGCTCTACATACTCATCATATACATCACGAGAATATTGTTCGGTTCCCTCGATAGATGCTTCTGCTATCAATTGTCCTATCAAAGGAGGGCTAAGTCTTGCCTGACAGAACTTCATCACTGTCTTGCGAACATTCTCATTCTTGGTAATCAATGCACCTATACGAATGCCACATTCCGAATATCGCTTCGACACTGAATCTATTAAAACCACGTTCTGCTCTATTCCTTCAAGATGCATCGCAGAAATATAAGGTGACCCTGTATAAATGAATTCACGATACACCTCATCAGAAAAGAGATAAAGATTATACTTCTTCACCAAATCTCTGATTTGATTCATCTCCCTCTGAGTATAGAGATAGCCCGTAGGATTGTTCGGATTGCATATCAATATAGCCTTGGTACGCTCATTGATAAGTTTCTCAAACTTCTCTACCTTTGGAAGACAAAAGCCCTCCTCTATGGTAGTTGCTACTGTACGAATCACAGCACCAGCCGAAATGGCAAAACTCATATAATTAGCATAAGCAGGCTCTGGAACTATAATCTCATCACCTGGATTCAGGCAACTCATAAAAGCGAAAAGTACCGCCTCCGAGCCGCCAGAAGTAATGATGATTTCATCTGCATTGAGCTTAATCTGATAACGCTCATAATACCCCACAAGCGCTTGACGCAAGGAACCATACCCCTGGGATGGACTATATTCCAAGATTTTTCTATCAATATTCTTTAGAATATCAAGTGCTTTCTGTGGAGTTGGCAAATCAGGTTGACCTATATTAAGACGATAAATCTTAACACCTCTATCCTCGGCCTGATATGCCAAAGGTGCCAGTTTTCTAATAGGAGACTCTGGCATTTCAATTCCTCGTTGAGAAATCTGCAACTTATCTTTCATATTGCCATTAACATATGTTTCTAATCATATTTTTCTCCAAAATGCAACTTTTCTTAATCTTCGTAATCTTTTCTGGTTCCCCAAAGTAACTTAAATCGATTTTCCTGCATTTCTTTTTTAAAATCATTAAGCCAATCTATATAAGAAAACTTCGGACTATAGCCTAATTCTTTTATCGTTTTAGAAATATCTAGATGATTAAATAAGGCATTTGGCTTCTCCGGAAGATATACTTTATTTGATCTTTTTCCTTCTGTAAACACATCAATAATACCATCTATCTGCTCTTCTAATGAAATTTGCTTGGAACTACCAACATTGTATATTCCTCCTTGCAGTGAAGATTCAATACAATTTTGAATGAGCTGAGTCAAATCCTTTACGTATAACATTTCTTTGCTTCTAGTAGGATCTCCCCAAACTTCAATATCTTGTCCAGAAGAAGCCCTATCCATAAGCAATCTAAAAGAAATTATTCTTTTAATGCCATCTACATGATAATAAGGATTAGGGTGATACATATATACATTAAAGAAGCGTAAAATAAAACGCGAAATGCCAAAAGTATTATGATAATACTCAGTAATATCAATGGCAGCATTTTTTGCTATAGTATATATAGAATGGTCTGTTGAAGGAGGAAAACTTCTTTGAGCATCAGCAGGCATAGGAGTTGTTGTATTTTGAAGATACCATAAATCTGCAGGTGTTTGAGCTGAAATTATTTTTTTACAACCAATAGAATTCATATACTCAAGAACATTCAATTGTCCCATAGTAAAGGAACTAATATACATTCTTGGATCATAGCTACGCGCAGGTAGAACACCTGCAAGATTAACAACGGCCTCTATTTTAACCTTTGGAAGAATATCAAAAGATTTATAGTCAGAAATATCCACACTATAATAAGAGATACCATATTGCTCAAAGAATCCATTATCATTCTTACGATGTCCGACAGCAATAACATTGTATTTACCTGTATCATGTAAATGGAGTACTGTATAGGCTCCAATACCACCAGTTGCGCCAAAAACTATAATATTTTTCATCACTTTATAAATATTTTAAGCCAAGAAGACTGATTTGTTATCGCATTTTCTAAATCTTGTGCATTATCAAAACGGAGCACTAAGGTTCCTATTGCATCATTAGCTGCTTCAAAACTATGAACAAAATCTCCAGTTTTTACCCAAAGATCTTTTTCTATGATTTCTGCAGGAAGTGAAGGATCTATATGTATATCCTCAAACACTCCATCTTTATCAGCATGAAGTATTATCTCTGCCCAATGCCCATTATACGGCTTCTGTTCTATAACATCTGGCTCATCCCCCACCATTGCTCGTGTTATGGCAGTTATCATATCAACACCTGTTGCATAGCGAAGCATTTCACATAGTCTATTGCCTCCGCCACGAGGAGTTAATTCCATTATATATGGCTTGTTATTTGAGCTTACTCTTGTCTCTATATTAAAAACAGAAGTTTTTAAACCTAAAAGAGTTATTAATCGTTGAATTTCACTAGTTAGATATTCTTCTTCCTCTTTAGTAAAAGTTGAAGGCCAAGAGTAAGCTGCAGGGGTATAAGGGTTTGTAGCATTTGGGTCAAAACGTTGAGCACAAAAACTTACGAATCTTAACTTACCATCTTGGGCATAACTATCTGTATCAGAAGAACAACCTTTCTTTTCCAAGAATTCTTCTATAATTATATGTCCACTAATTGTATATTTGAAAGCATAAGTAATAGCAGACATTAATTCGTCTTCTGAATCTACACGAGTACAACCTTTACTTCCTGCAGAGTCGGTTGGTTTTACGATAAGAGGATATGAGAATTTAGAACGTGATTTCCACGCTTCTTCCTTATTTGCAAAGCCAAAAGCCCAAGGTACATTGAAGCCATTTTCTGTTAAGAAAGCACGGAACTTATCCTTATTTTGAAGTATCTCAACAGACTCAAATGGGCCAAATGAAGGTAATCCCATCTTATTTTGCACATATGAAGCAGCAACAACACCAGGATCCACACCAAAAGACATTATACCATCTATCTGCTTTTCTTGTGCAACCTTCAAGACTGCCTCCTTGTCAATAATGCTTACATTGACATATTCATCAGAATATTTATGGGCAATATTATTTGGAAGATAATCAGCTGTAATTACATAATAGCCTTGTTCATGAGCAGCTTTAATTACAGGGAGCAAATATCTAATGCCTCCTAAGAGCATTATTTTTTTCTGTTTCATTATTTTCCTATTTAGTAATACAATCCAAAGTTCTCAGAATATCCTCATCACTCAAAGCATGATGCATTGGCAAACAGATTACGCTATCAGCCATCTTATGAGCATTTGGCAAGTTTGCCGGATCAGCACTCTCCAAACCACGATAGGTAGAGAACTCACTAATCAATGGATAGAAGTAGCGACGACCCAACACATTCTGTGACTTCATCTTTGCATACAGTTCATCACGGGTCATACCATACTTCTGTGCATCAATGAAGATTGGGAAGTAGCTATAGTTATGGCGAACACCAGGCATATCATCGAAGAAGGTGATGCCTTCAACATTGCGTAAAGCCTCGCGATACTTGATAGCAACCTGGTGACGAGCCTCAATAGCGGCATCTACCTGCTTCAAATTCAACAAGCCATACGCACTACGCATCTCATCCATCTTACTATTGATACCTGGACCAACAACCTCGGTTTCTCCTGCAAAGCCGAAGTTCTTCAAGTAATCAATACGTTTCTTGGTCTTCTCGTCATGCATTATCAAAGCACCACCTTCGATGGTGTTATACACCTTAGTAGCATGAAAACTCAAAGTGCTCATATCACCAGCATTCAAGATGCTCTCTCCATTTACTTCTACACCAAAAGCATGAGCAGCATCATAAATAACCTTCAAGCCATATTTATCGGCAATATCCTGGATTGCCTTGGTATCGCAAGGCTTTCCATACACATGCACAGGCATAATGGCGGTAGTTTTAGGAGTAATGGCAGCCTCAATCTTGTTAGGATCAAGATCACCTGTAGCTGGATCAATATCAACAAATACAGGCTTACAACCATTCCACCAAATACTATGGGTAGTAGCTACGAAACTATAAGGTGTAGTAATAACTTCACCTGTTACACGGAGCGCCTGCAATGCTGTAAGCAATGGCAAGGTACCATTGGTAAAAAGGCTTACATAAGGAACCTTGAGGTATTCTGCAAGAGCAGCCTCCAGCTTCTTATGGTAATCACCATTATTTGTTATCCACTTGCTGTCCCAGATTTTTTGGAGTTCAGCATGAAAATCATCCAAATTTGGCAGTAACGGAGACGTTACTGTTATCAATTTCTTATCCATAAGATATATGATTTTAAATTGTTTTTATCATCGTTTAAATCTATTCGGTAACATATCTATTGTATCATTCCATTCTGACTTCAATAGTAATTTTGCTGCGATAAGGTAAAAAACAACGCCAACGCAAATACCAATTAACAATTGAAAATAAATATTGAATGTAATGAGTAATGAGACACGAATTATCAACCACATGACAAATGAAACACCAAATACAGGTAGTAAATCTCCCATTTGCTTGAGATAACCTACATTAATCAATTTACCTGTATAGTATGTATTTATAATCAGTGAAAACATGGAGCTGACAATACCACCACTAACCATCCAAATTATACCATGAGGTATTGTTACACACATAATACCTACACCAACTATCTTCTTAATTATTTCCAAACGAAAAAATAAATCCGAACGTCCTTTGACTGTTAAAAGATTTAAGTTGATGGCATGAATCGGATACCACATCATCTGGAAACAGACGATTTGCAACAAGATTATACTTCCTTCCCATTTATCTGTTAACAGGACTCTAATTAATGGATCTGCAATAGCAGATAATATTAGCATCATTGGAAAAATTAAGAACGCAGACATTTTTAGAATTTTACGATAATTCCTTGCCAATCGCTCATCTTCATTTTGTATACTACTCAATATAGGAAATGTTACTCTCTGAAGAACTCCTGTAACATTACTAGAAGGAAGACTTGAAAATTGTTGTGCCCTTGTATAATTTCCTAAGTCATTAGCACTAAAAAATTTACCTATAACTATAGGGTATATATTATTATATGTGGTATCAAGCAATGCCGAACCTAGCATTTTGCTACCGAAGCCCCATAAATAACGAAACGATTCCCAAGACCATTTTCTTTTAGGTTTCCATCTCCCTAACATCCAAAGTAGTATCGTTCTGATTACATAACCACCGACTTGCTGAAATACCAATGACCAAATCCCATAACCACTATATGCCATCACTAGACCTACAGAGCCACTAACAATTGCTCCAGAAAGAGATACAATTGCCTGTGTTTTAAAATCTATCTTTCTAGTAAGAATTGCTTGTTGAACGGCACATAACGGATTAAACAAAGTTGCTAATGCAGTAACTTTCAACAAATCTGATAATATAGGAGTATTATAGAAATTTGCAATTAATGGAGAAGTGAGAAACAGTGCAAAATAACATATCACACCAACGCCTATATTAAAATAGAAAGCTGTAGAGAGATCTTCCTCTGTTAAATCCGGCTTTCTTATAAGAGCCGTAGAAAAGCCACTATCTATAAAACATTGAGCTATTGCTAAGAACACCAATGGCATCGCTATAGTTCCATAATCTTCTGGGGACAACAAACGAGCCAATATGATACCAAACAGAAATTGCACACCTTGCGTGGCAAATCGTTCAACAAAGCTCCAAACTAATCCTTTCTGAGTTTTACTTTTTAAATTATCTGACATAAATTTTAAAAGAGGCAGGCTTCATGCCAAGAGCAGAAAAGTAGCTTAATAAAATAAGCTCCAGGCATTTCACCTGCCATAATTATTTACTGCTTAAAATTCCAAATTCTTTTTTAATGTTTGATCTTTCTCATCAAGTATTGAAAGGAGATACTTGCCATAGTCATTCTTCAGCATAGGCTGAGCATTCTCTCTCAACTGTTCTGCAGTAATCCAACCTTGACGGTATGCAATACCTTCCAAGCAAGCTACCTTCAAACCCTGTCGCTTTTCTAAGACTTCAATAAAGGTGGATGCTTCAGAAAGAGAATCATGGGTTCCGGTATCGAGCCAGGCAAATCCTCTTGCCATGGTCTGAACCTTCAGCTGCTTATCCTTCAGGAACTCCTGGTTTACGGTGGTGATTTCCAA
>JABLTL010022524.1_pt1 | contig 31857 bp, 27 predicted proteins | sample 7160151 | NCBI WGS metagenome assembly JABLTL01 (sample SAMN14651223, study PRJNA627086) | human gut metagenome | isolation source: feces | host: Homo sapiens
AGGTTCTCTTGATGGCTTCTGACAAGGAGGGACTTCCGAATGCAATTTGCTTCGCGAGGCAGGTTTGCCTCCTGGCGGCATGCAGCTGATAGATGATGCCCGTCGGGACGCATTGGCCCGGCTGATGCAGCCCTTGAACCCCAGCAAGTCGGCAGGCGGCAGTGCGGGAAACACCGTCAAGGCTCTGGCAGCCCTGGGTGCCGACTGTCTGTTTGTGGGCAAGGTGGGAGCCGATGACGATGCGGCTCTGCTGGCCGAGTCGTACCGCAGGCAGGGAGCCCAGGTGCGCCTGCTCAGGTCACCGTTGCACACCGGAGTGGCCTGCACATTCATCTCGCCCACGGGCGAGCGCACCTTTGGCACTTGCCTGGGAGCAGCCTCTACCCTGAGTGCCGGTGAAGTGGACGAGCGGTTGCTTGATGGTGTCGGGTGGCTCCACATCGAGGGCTATCTGGTGCAGGACCACGCTCTGATAGAGCGCATAGGGCAGTTGGCACGCCAGATGGGCGTGACCACCAGTATGGATCTGGCCAGCTACAATGTGCTGGCCGAGGATGTGGCTTTCGCCCGCCATCTGGTGACCGACTATGTGGATGTGGTGTTTGCCAACGAAGACGAAAGTCGTGTGTTCACCTCGGGCAAGGCTCCCTTGGAGGCGCTGCGCGAGATGGCCGGCATGTGCCGGCTGGCCGTGGTGAAGATGGGAGCCGACGGAGCCGTTGCACGGAGCGGCGGGCATGAGGCGCGGGTGGCCGCCAGGCGTGTACAGGTGGCCGACACCACAGGGGCGGGCGACTTCTTTGCCGCGGGTTTCCTCTATGCCTACACTCATGGGGGCAGTCTGGAACAGAGTCTGCAGTGCGGCGCTGCATTGGGCGAACAAGCCATACAGGTGGTGGGTACCGACCTGGATGCCGAGGCATGGGAAGCATGCCGTGAAAGGGTAAGAAAAATCATGGAACAATGAGAAAGATACATTATGTAATAATAACGATGTTGGTGGCATTGGCCGGTACAGTGCAGGGGCAGGAGAACCACAATGCGGTGACCATGCGCAACCTGAACCTCTTCAGTGACATCTACAAACAGCTCGACCTCTTCTATGTGGATACTCTGAATGCCGATACGGTCATAGGCTGGGGCATTCGCTCCATGCTCAGGCAGGTGGATCCCTTCACTGACTATTATCCCGAAGGCGACAACGAGCTTAGGCAGATGTCCACGGGCAAGTATGCAGGAATAGGCAGCGTGGTGCGCTACAACCGCAAGGAGAAGCGCACGATGATAGGCGAACCCTATGAAGGCACGCCCAGCCAGAAGGCCGGACTGCTGCCTGGCGACATATTGCTGAGCGTGGATGGGCAGGACACTTACAACGTGTCGGTAGATAAGGTGAGCGAGATGCTGCGCGGCGATGCCGGCACTTCACTCGAGGTGAAAGTGCGCAGAGGTGACGAGGAGAAGACCTTCCGCCTGACACGCCAGACCATCCAGACACCCAGTGTGAGCTACAGCGGCATGTTGCCCGACAGTGTTGGCTACATCTATCTGGACGCCTTCCGCGAGGGAGCCTTCCGCGAGGTGCGGGATGCGCTGGCCGGTCTGCGTGAACAGGGAGCATGCAGGCTCATCATAGACCTGCGTGGCAACGGAGGCGGTGCGGTGGATGAGTGTGTCAACATCGCCAGCCTGTTTCTCCCCCGCGGACAGCATCTGATGAGTACCAAGGGCAAGGTGCCCAGCACCAACTACGACTATCGCACGGCTCTGGAACCAGTAGATACACTGATGCCACTCGTGCTGATGGTAGATGGAGGGTCGGCCTCGTGTTCCGAGATACTGGCAGGAGGCATGCAGGATCTCGACCGTGCTGTGCTCATCGGTGAACGCACCTACGGCAAGGGCCTTGTGCAGAGTGTACGTGACATGTCCTTTGGCGGACAGCTCAAGATGACCACCTGCAAGTATTATATCCCATCGGGCCGCTGCATACAGGCTTATGACTACCGTCACCTGAATGCCGACGGGTCGGCCAAGACGCTGCCCGACAGCCTCACGCACGTGTTCCATACGGCTGGCGGACGCGAGGTGAGGGATGGCGGAGGCGTCATGCCCGACGTGAAGGTGCAGCCCGACAGTCTGCCCTCAATGCTCTTCGACCTGACCTCCAGTGACGAGTTCTTCACCTACACCACGCGTTATGCACGTGAGCATGCGGGCAGCATCGACCCCGTCAGTTTCTCGCTCACCGATGAGGAGTATGCCGAGTTTGTCCGCTATATACAGAGCACCGACCTGAAGTTCAGCCGTCGCAGTACCGAGGTGCTGAGTCTGTTGCGCCGCGTGGCCAAGAGCGAGGGCTATGCCGAGGAGGCACAGGCACAGTTGGATGCCCTGCAGGAGGTGTTCTCAAAGGGCGTGGCTGCTGACCTGGAGCATTTCCGCGACCTGGTGAAGAGGGACTTGGAGAGCGAGATAGTGCTCGATGCCTGCATGCAGAAAGGCGCCATCAAGCGCATCGTGGGCAATGACCGCGATGTGAAGAGGGCTGTGGAGATATTGAAGAACAAGGATGAATACAATAAGATATTGGGCAAATGAGACATAGGAATATAGGTCGCTTCAACCGCAATTTCATGTGGAGCGTGCTGGCCATGGCACTGCTGGTGCTGCTGGCTGCAGGCATGTTCCTCTATCTGTGCCTGCCTGCCACACCTGCCACGCCTGTCCCATAGGCAGGCAGGACGATGGGGGCGGTCGCGCGTGCGTATATATAATAATGTGCATGCGCGTGAGGCAAACGAGGCAGAGAACAGACGCTTTTGCCTCATTATCTGCAACTTTTCCCAGTAAAGCTTTGTGCGTTCGAGGGAAATGCGTACCTTTGCCGTTGAAAGATGAATGTGAGGGGCTCGACAGGTTCCTCACTTTTCTTTATACAAGGCTTTTAACTAAACATACATGATTAACAAAGCAGCAGTTCAGCAGGCCGTGGAAGAATGGCTGGAGGGTAAGGACTACTTCCTCGTGGACGTGGAAATCAGTGCGGACGACAGAATCTCCGTGGAGATAGACCATGCCGAGGGCGTGTGGATTGAGGATTGTGCGGACTTGAGCCGCTTTATCGAGTCGAAAATCAGCAGGGAGGAAGAGGACTATGAACTGGAAGTAGGCAGCGCCGGACTGGGGCAACCCTTCCGTGTGAAGCGCCAATACGAGATACATGTAGGGCACGACGTGGAGACGCAGACGCTGGACGGACACAAGTACAAGGGCACTCTGACCTCGGTGGACGACGGCGGCTTCAGCATCGAGGCTATGGAGAAGGTGAAGGAGGAAGGGCGCAAAAGACCCGTGAGCAAGCTGGTGACCCGGCACTTCAACTTCGATGAGGTGGCCTACACAAAATACCTGATAAAGATAAAATAAACACATAATGGCAACAAAGACTACCGAGACAGTGAATCTCATTGACTCTTTCTCAGAGTTCAAAGAGACCAAGAACATCGACAGAGCCACACTGGTGAGCGTGCTGGAGGAATGCTTCCGCAGCGTGATAGCCAAGATATATGGTTCTGACGAGAACTATGATGTGATTGTGAACCCCGATAAGGGCGACTTCGAGATATACCGCAACCGCAAGGTGGTGCCCGATGGAGAGGTGAAGGATCCTAACTTGGAGATTTCCCTCAGCGAGGCACGCGCCGTGGAGGACGACTATGAGGTGGGCGAGGAAGTGAGCCAGCTGGTGAAGTTTTCCGACTTCGGACGCCGCGCCATCCTCACTCTGCGTCAGACGCTGGCAAGCCGCATCCTCGAGCTCGAACACGATACTCTGTACAATCAGTACAAAGACCGTATCGGCGAAGTGGTGACCGCAGAGGTGTATCAGACGTGGAAACGTGAGACGCTGCTGGTTGACGATGAGAACAATGAGCTGCTGCTGCCCCGCACAGAGCAGATTCCCGGTGACTTCTTCCGCAAGGGCGAGACAGCACGTGCCGTCATCTCCCGTGTAGATAACTCCAATGGCACGCCCCGTATCATACTGAGCCGTACCGACCCTGCCTTCCTGCAGCGCATGCTGGAGGCTGAAGTGCCTGAGATCCAGGACGGCCTGATTACCATCCACAAGGTGGCACGTATCCCCGGCGAGCGTGCCAAGGTGGCCGTGGAGAGCTATGATGACCGCATCGACCCCGTGGGTGCATGTGTGGGTGTAAGAGGTAGCCGCGTGCATGGCATCGTGCGTGAGTTGCACGGTGAGAACATTGATGTGGTGTGCTGGACAGCCAATCCTCAGCTGATGATTACCCGTGCGTTGGGTCCTGCAACGGTCAACAGCGTGGTTCTCAATGAGGAGGAGCACAAGGCTGAGGTCTATCTCGACCCCGACCAAGTGTCACTCGCCATCGGTAAGGGCGGTATGAATATCAAGTTGGCAAGCATGCTCACCGGCTACACCATCGATGTGTTCCGTGAGGTGGACAACGCTGATGCCGACGACGTAAGCCTGGATGAGTTCAAGGACGATATCGAGCCTTGGGTTATCGACGAGCTTAAGAAGATAGGGTTTGTCACTGCGCGTGACGTGCTTGGTGCGCCTCGTGAGATGATTATCCAGCGTGCAGACCTGGAGGAGGAGACTGTGGATGACGTGCTGAAGGTGCTGGCATCCGAGTTTGAATAAGGCAGCAGAGCACGAGAGAACAAGCAAGCAACGTAGAACAAAGTAGTAAGAATGAGCGTTAGATTAAATAAAGTAACAAAGGAATTCAATATCGGTCTGCAGACTGCCGTGGACTTCTTGAAGAAGAAGGGCTATGACGATGTGGAGGCAAGCCCCAACTGCAAGATTACCGACCAGCAGTATGAACTTTTGCAGAAGGAATTCAGTTCTGACAAAGGACTCCGTTCCGAGGCTACCCAACTGATACAGAATCGTCAGGAGAAGTCTAAGGAGCGCAAGGAAGCCTCCAAGCAGAAGCGTCAGGCCGAGGAGATGGCGTCAGCCAAGCCTAAGGCAAGTTACAAGGTAGTGGGTCACATTGAGTTGGACAAGCACGGTATGCCCGTGAAGAAGGAGGAGCCCAAGGAGGCTCCCACCGTACAGCCCAAGGCCGAGGAGAAGGCTCCAAAGCCGGCTCCAGAGGCAAAGCCCGTGGAGAAGAAGGCTGAGCCTCAGGCTCCCCAGACCGCTCCTGCCCCCACGGCAGTGAAGCCCGAGGCACCTGCCCCTGCACCGGTAGCGGAAAAGCCTGCTCCTGCTCCTGCCCCCCAGCCCACACAGGTGGTGGCTCCCAAGCCTGTTCCCCAGGCTCCCTCTACCGAAGAGAGGGCAGCAGCAATGGGCTCCGAGGTCAATGGTGCCTATCGTCTGAACTCCGCCACGCTGTCTGCGCCTAAGGTGTTAGGCAAGATAGACCTCTCATCCATCAATTCAAGTACCCGTCCGCGCAAGAAAAGCCGCGAGGAGAAACGCCGCGAACGCGACGAGCGCAACCACACAGGTGGGAACGCACAGAACGCTGCAGGAGGCGGCGATCGCAAGAAGCGTCTGCGTGTTGGCAAGGAGCGTGTGGATGTGAATGCCGTTGCCAGCCAGACACAAGACCAGAACGGACAGCGCAAGGGCGGCAACAATAACGGCAACAACCAGCAGAACAACGGCGGGAAAACCAAGAACAAACAGAAGAACCAGCGCAAGCCATTGCCCGTGCAGCCCGAAGTGAGCGACGAGGAAGTGGCAAAGCAGGTACGCGAGACACTGGCTCGCCTGACCAACAAGAACAATAAGGTGGGCAAGGGTGCCAAGTATCGCCGTGAGAAGCGCGACGCTATACGTCAGGGCGTGGAGAACGAGATGGAGGCACAGGCAGCAGAGAGCAAGGTGCTCAAGCTGACTGAGTTTGTGACCGCAAACGAGCTCGCTACCATGATGAATGTGCCCGTGACTCAGGTCATCGCCACTTGCATGAGCATCGGAATCATGGTCAGCATCAATCAGCGCATGGATGCCGAGACCATCAACTTGGTTGCCGAGGAGTTCGGATTCACCACCGAGTATGTGAGCGCCGAGGTGAGCGAGGCTGTGACAGAGATTGAGGACGACGAGGAAGACCTGGTGCCCCGTGCTCCCATCGTGACGGTGATGGGACATGTCGATCATGGTAAGACCTCTCTGCTCGACTATATTCGTCAGACCAACGTCATCGCCGGTGAGGCAGGTGGCATTACGCAGCACATCGGAGCCTATAACGTGACCCTGAAGGACGGCCGTCATGTGACCTTCCTCGACACTCCTGGCCACGAGGCATTTACTGCCATGCGTGCCCGCGGTGCACAGGTGACCGATATCGCAATCATCATCATCGCAGCCGACGACGACATCATGCCTCAGACCAAGGAGGCTATCGCGCACGCCACTGCGGCCAACGTACCCATCGTCTTCGCCATCAACAAGGTGGATAAGCCCGCTGCCAATCCCGACAAAATCAAGGAGGGACTGGCTGCCATGAACTTCCTAGTGGAGGAGTGGGGCGGTAAGTACCAGAGCCAGGACATCAGTGCCAAGAAGGGCATCGGTGTGGATGAACTTTTGGAAAAGGTGCTTCTGGAGGCAGAGATGCTTGACCTGAAGGCCAATCCAAACCGCAAGGCCACTGGCTCCATCATCGAATCAAGTCTGGACAAGGGTCGCGGCTATGTGGCAACGGTGCTCGTGAGCAACGGTACCCTGCATGTGGGCGACATCATGCTGGCTGGCACCAACTACGGACGTGTGAAGGCCATGCTCAACGAGCGTGGACAGCGCGTCAAGGAGATTGGTCCGGCACAGGCTGCAACGGTGCTCGGCCTCAATGGCGCGCCGCAGGCCGGTGACGCCTTCCATGTGATGGACACCGATCAGGAGGCACGCGAGATAGCCAGCAAGCGCGAGCAGTTGGCACGCGAGCAGGGTCTGCGCACCATGAAGCGCTTCGACCTCAACGAGCTGGGCCGCCGTATCGCCCTTGGAGACTTCAAGGAGATGAACCTCATAATAAAGGGCGACGTGGATGGCTCTATCGAGGCATTGAGCGACTCACTCATTAAACTCTCTACCGAAAAGATTCAGGTCAACGTCATCTACAAGGCGGTGGGCCAGATCAGCGAGAGTGATGTGAACATGGCAGCCGCTGCCGACAACTGCTTCATCGTGGGCTTCCAGGTGCGTCCTTCGGCTGCCGCACGCAAGCTGGCCGACCAGATGGGTGTTGACATCCGTCTCTATAGTGTGATCTATGACGCTATCGAGGAGGTGACCGATGCTATGGAGGGCATGCTCTCTCCCGAAATCAAGGAGGAGGTAACCGCCCAGGTGGAGGTTCGCCAGGTATATCACATCAGCAAGGTGGGCACTGTGGCAGGTGCATACGTTATAGAGGGTAAGGTGAGCCGCTCCAATAAGGCACGTGTCATTCGCGATGGCATCGTGGTGTTCACAGGCGCCATCAATGCGCTGAAGCGCTTCAAGGACGATGTGAAGGAGGTGACCACCAACTTCGAGTGCGGCCTGTCGCTGGTGAACTACAACGATCTGCGTGAGGGAGATATCATTGAGACCTTCCAGGAGATTGAGGTGAAGGCCAAGCTCTAAGGAAAAGACAAAGGCACAGGAGCCGTTATGCTGACGATAGACTGGATATTGATAGTGCTGTGGGTGCTGGGCACACTCAAGGGGTGGGCGCGCGGCATGGTGCGTCAGGCCGTGTCCATCGTGGGCATTATCCTCGGTTTCCTGTTGGCCAAAGCATTTTGCTCTGTACTCGGGGCCACACTGGCTCCCGAGTCGGAGCATCCCTCGCTGGTCAGCGGAGCCTGCTTTGTGCTCATCTGGTTGGGGGTTCCCATTGCGCTGGGGCTCGTTGGCGAACTCATGTCAACGGTGCTCGACAAGCTGTGCATCCTGGGCATGCTCAACAAGGTGTGCGGAGCCTTGATAGGTTTCCTCAAGTACGCATTCGTGCTTGGCGCACTGGTGTGGGTACTCTCATCGGTGGGCATCATCAGCGAGGCCACCATGCAGCGGTCGCGCTTCTGCGCCCCGTTGCGTGAGATACCTGTTGACGTCTATAAGATATTGGCTTCTGATGACGAAGCCTCTTAAGTAGAAAGGTTTAGATGGAGGATAAGAACAGTTTTGTGCGTGAGGTGGCAGCCAAGAAGTACGCTTATGGCTTCACCACTGACGTACAGACGGATATTATAGATAAAGGTTTGTCAGAGGACGTGGTTCGCCTTATCTCCGCAAAGAAGGGCGAGCCCGACTGGTTGCTTGACTTCCGTCTGAAGGCATTCCGATACTGGCAGACGCTGGAAGAACCCACATGGGGGCACCTGCAGATGCCCAAGATAGATTACCAGGACATCTCTTATTATGCCGACCCGACGCAGAAGAATGACTCGGACGGCTCTAAGGAGATGGACCCCGAACTGGTGAAGACCTTCGACAAGTTGGGCATTCCCCTTGAGGAGCGCCTGGCTCTGAGTGGCATGGCAGTGGATGCCGTGATGGACTCGGTGAGCGTCAAGACCACGTTCAGAGACAAGTTGAAGGAGCGGGGCATCATCTTCTGCTCCATCAGCGAGGCTGTCAGGGAGCATCCCGAACTGGTGCGCCAGTACCTGGGCTCGGTGGTCTCCTATAAGGACAACTTCTTTGCCGCACTCAATTCAGCCGTGTTCAGCGACGGTTCCTTTGTGTATATCCCCAAGGGCGTGCGCTGTCCCATGGAACTGAGCACCTATTTCCGTATCAATGCCCGTGGCACGGGACAGTTTGAGCGCACGCTCATCGTGTGCGACGACAATGCCTACGTCAGTTACCTCGAAGGCTGTACGGCTCCCATGCGCGATGAGAACCAGCTTCATGCAGCCATTGTGGAGATAGTGGTCATGCAGGACGCCGAGGTGAAGTACAGCACTGTGCAGAACTGGTATCCGGGTGATGCCAACGGGCAGGGCGGCGTGCTCAATCTGGTCACCAAGCGCGGACAACTGCGTGGAGCCCGAAGCCGTCTCTCCTGGACACAGGTGGAGACGGGCAGTGCCATCACCTGGAAATATCCCAGTTGTGTGCTTCAGGGCGATGACTCCCAGGCTGAGTTCTACAGCGTGGCCGTCACCAACAACTACCAGCAGGCCGATACGGGCACCAAGATGATACACATCGGGCGCAACACCAAAAGCACCATCATCAGCAAGGGCATCAGTGCAGGGTGCAGCCAAAACGCCTATCGCGGACTGGTCAAGGTGGCAAGTACTGCCGAGAACGCACGCAACTACAGCAGTTGCGACTCGCTTCTTCTGGGCGACAAGTGCGGTGCACACACCTTCCCCTATATGGATGTGCACAATGAGACAGCCATCGTGGAGCACGAGGCTACCACCAGCAAGATATCCGAGGACCAGCTCTTCTACTGCAACCAGCGCGGCATCGACACCGAGGAGGCTGTGAGCCTCATTGTCAACGGCTATGCCAAGGAGGTCATCAAGAAGCTTCCCATGGAGTTCGCGGTAGAGGCCCAGAAGCTTCTGGGCGTGTCGCTCGAGGGATCGGTAGGTTGAGGACAGACCGGCCATCTCCCTTCTGCCGCACAGAGAAGAGGGGAGTGAGAGGCTATGCAAAAGGACGAAAGTAAACAACTATGCTAAAGATAGAAAACCTGCATGCCAGCATCAATGGCAAGGAAATACTGAAGGGCGTGAACCTCACCGTCAGGGACGGGGAGGTGCATGCCATCATGGGACTCAATGGAGCGGGCAAGAGCACGCTCAGCAATGTCATCGTGGGTCATCCCGCCTACGAGGTCACTGCCGGAAGCATCACCTTCAACGGCAAGGACCTGCTGGCTCTCAAGCCCGAGGAACGAGCCCACGAGGGCATCTTCCTCAGTTTCCAGCAGCCCGTGGAGATACCTGGAGTGAGCATGGTCAACTTCATGCGCGCAGCTCTGAACGCCAAGCGCAAGTATCGCGGAGAGGAGCCTTTGGCGGCTGCCGACTTCCTCAAGCTCATGCGTGAGAAGCGCAAGATAGTGGAGCTGGACAGCAAGCTCACCAGCCGCAGCGTCAACGAGGGCTTCTCGGGAGGTGAGAAGAAGCGCAACGAGATATTCCAGATGGCCATGCTCGAGCCTCTGCTCAGCATCCTCGACGAGACTGACTCTGGCCTCGATGTGGATGCTCTGCGCATTGTGGCCGAGGGCTTCAACAAGCTCCGCACGCCGCAGTCGAGTGCCATCGTCATCACTCATTACCAGCGTTTGCTGGATTACCTGAAGCCCGATATCGTGCATGTGCTCATCGGCGGACGCATTGTCAAGACCGCTGGACCGGAGCTCGCGCTCGAGATAGAGGAGCGAGGCTTCGACTGGATCAAGGAGGAGGTGGGAGTGTGAGTGCCGAGCAGCAATACATTGACTTCTATCGCGAGGCGGCCGGAGTCATCTCCCAGCGCAGCCTGCCTGTGATGAATGCGGCACGCGAGGCCGCCTTCCAGAACTTCTGTGCGCAGGGATTTCCCTCGCGCAAGGTGGAGCGTTACAAATATACCGACGTACAGGCCGACTTTGCACCCAACTACGGCATCAGTCTGGCTCCGCTGCAGGTGGCCGACATGCCTTATTGCAGCACCCTGGCACAGGCCGATGAGCGTGTGGCAGCCTTCTATGGACAGGTGGCCGATGGCACCGACAGCGTGGTGGCACTCAATACCATGCTCGCCGTTGACACCCTGGTGGTACACATTCCGCGCAATGCCTGCCCCCAGCATCCCATACAGATAAGCCATCTCTTGCGCAGCAATGTGGATGACGTGATGGTCAACCGCCGCCTGCTCATCGTGCTTGATGAGTGCGCCCAGGCCGATGTGGTCATCACCGAGCGTGCCCATGACCAGCACCGCTTCCTCACCAACCAGGTCATCGAAGTGGTGGCCGCCGACGGCAGCAACCTCAATCTCTACGAGGTGGAGGAGACTCATCTGCTCTGCACACGCTACTCCAGCCTGTTCATCAGGCAGGGTCGCGACAGCCGTGTAAGCCACACCAGCCTCACCCTCTTCAATGGTCACACGCGTAACCGTACCGATGTGAGCCTGCAGGGAGAGGGCAGCGAGGTGACACTCAACGGCTGTGTGATAGCCGACAAGATGCAGCGCGTGGACAACAATACGCTCATCGACCATCAGGTGGGCCACTGCACCAGCCGTGAGCTGTACAAGTATGTGCTCGACGACAGTGCCGTGGGAGCCTTTGCCGGACGCATCCTGGTGCGCCCGGGAGCGCAAAAGACCGTGAGCCAGGAGACCAATGCCAACCTCTGTTCGGCACGCACCGCCCGCATGTACACCCAGCCCATGCTGGAGATCTATGCCGATGACGTGAAGTGCAGCCACGGCAGCACGGTGGGTCAGATAGACGATGCTGCGCTCTTCTATATGCGTCAGCGTGGCATCTCCGAGCAGGAGGCACGCCTGCTGCTCAAGTCTGCCTTTATCACCGAAGTGATAGATGCCATCCCGCAGGAGACGCTCCGCGACCGTCTGCAAGTGCAGGTCGATAAGCGCCTTCGCGGCGAGTTGTCAAAGTGTGAGGGATGTAAGTTATGCCAGTAAGACCGTTTGACATAGAGCAGATACGCGCCGACTTCCCCATTCTGGGCAGGAAGGTGTATGACAAGTATCCGCTTGTATATCTTGACAATGCCGCCACCACCCAGAAGCCACGCCTTGTGGTGGAGTCGATGGTGGACGAATATTATAATGTGAATGCCAATGTGCATCGCGGCGTGCACTTCCTCTCCCAGCAGGCTACCGACCTGCACGAGCAGGCACGCGAGACTGTGCGCCGCTTCATAGGCGCAGGCAGCACCCGTGAGATACTCTTCACGCGCGGCACCACAGAGAGCATCAATCTGGTGGCCAGTTGTTTCGGCCAGGCATTCATGCGTGATGGCGACGAGGTGATAGTGAGCCAGATGGAGCATCACAGCAACATCGTTCCCTGGCAGCTCCTGCAGGAGAGGCTGGGCATACGCATCCGCGTGATACCCATGAGCGACGACGGCAGACTCTCGCTCGAGGCTCTGGAGCAGCTCTTCAGCAGCCGCACGCGCCTGGTGAGCGTTGCCCATGTGAGCAATGTGCTGGGAGCGGTCAATCCCGTGGCCGACATCATACGCATGGCACATGCCCATGATGTGCCGGTGCTGGTGGATGGTGCACAGAGCGCACCGCACATGCCCATCGATGTGAGCCTGATGGACTGTGATTTCTATGCCTTCAGCGGGCACAAGATGTACGGCCCCACGGGCATAGGAGTGCTCTATGGCAAGGAGAAATGGCTTGACCGCATGCCCCCTTACATGGGCGGAGGCGATATGATCAAGAACGTAAGCTTCGAGCATACAACCTTCAACGAACTTCCCTACAAATTCGAGGCAGGCACGCCCGACTATGTGGCATCCACTGGTCTGGCGCGGGCTATCGACTATATCAATTCCTTGGGAATGGAGCAGATAGAGGCTCACGAGCGCGATCTTACCCGCTACGCTATGGAACAGATGTCGCAGGTGAGGGGTATGCACATCTTTGGTCCTACAGACACAGAACATCACGATGCCGTGGTAAGTTTCCAGGTGGGCAATATACACCACCTGGATATGGGCACGCTGCTCGACCGCTTGGGCATCGCTGTGCGCACCGGGCACCATTGTGCCGAACCTCTTATGCACCGCTTGGGTGTTGAGGGCACCTGCCGGGCCAGCTTCGCGCTCTACAACACCCGTGCCGAGGTGGATGCTCTGGTGCGTGGCATCGAGCGCGTACGAGGCATGCTTGAGTGAGCGGAAAGCTTCTTCCGGCCCCCTCAGGGGAGAGGGGCTGGAAATGCACCGCGCTGCATCGGCTATCGCAGTGCACTGCATCGCACATCGCACCGCGCTGCATCGGTCACCGCACCGCACTGTGCTTTGGGGTACAGGCTACCGTACCTGTCACTCCTCCTTGGTGGAGCAGAGAGCGGACTTGCTTTTATTGAAACAAACACAACGATTAAATGAGAAAGATATGAAGAAGATTTTGTTCAGGATGTGCCTTGCAGCGGCCATCCTATGCACCGGCATCACGGTGAGCAGCTGCGATGAGAACAGCCCTTGGCTCCAAATCATACAGAACCTGCTGGGCACCAATACCACTTACACCTATTCGGGTACTGCCACCTACCAGTGTCTGTCGGAGCCTAACAGCCAGGGTGCTTACACCAAGACGCTGGCAAACTTCAGCCAGCAGAGCAGTCAGGTGTCTCTCACCACCACATCGGTCAATGAAACCGAGGCTACTGTGGTGCTGCCCGCAGCTTCGCAGAATGGCGTGAGCATGTCTGCTGTCACACTCTCGGGACTCTTCATGCAGAGCACAGGCAATACGACCACCCTGTCGGTACCTGCCGATGGTATCAACGGAGAGGGCACTGTTACTTTCGGCGGTCAGAGCTATAGCCTCTCCAACCTGTACGTGACCAGCGCCAGTGCCACCAGCGGTGTCATCACCATGCAGCTGACTCTCTATTTCGGCACAGCAAACAGCAATGGTGCTTATCCTGCGGCTGTGAACGTCAAGTACAGCGGTCAGGCCATCGCACAGCAGTAATCATCCGGCTGCCCCGGCGGCTGAAACCAATGGGGCAGACTGGCCAAAGGGAAGGAGAGAGAGCGTATGCTGCTACCATATTATAAGGAAGGAGTCGTAGAGGCCGGTTGTGACGAGGCCGGCAGAGGCTGTCTGGCCGGGCCGGTCTATGCCGCAGCGGTCATTCTCCCGCCCGATTACCACAACGACTTGCTCAATGACTCGAAGCAACTGAGCGAGAAGCGCCGCAACGAGTTGCGTGTCATCATCGAGCGCGAAGCACTGGCATGGGCGGTGGGCATCGTGGACAATCACGAGATAGACCAGATAAACATCCTCAATGCAAGCATCCTGGCCATGCACCGCGCGCTGGACCAGCTGCAGGTGCGGCCGCAGGAAATCATCGTGGACGGCAACCGCTTCAAGCCCTACAGAGACCTTCCCCACACCACCATAGTGAAGGGCGATGCGCGATACATGAGCATAGCCGCTGCCAGCATATTGGCCAAGACGCACCGCGATGAGTGCATGCTCAGGCTGCACAGCGAGTTTCCCCAGTATCACTGGGACTCCAACAAGGGCTATCCTGCCCCTGCACACCGCCAGGCGATACGTTCCTGCGGCACCACGCCATATCACCGCCTCACCTTCCAGTTGCTGCCGCCCGAGCAGATGATGCTGGATTTCGGTGAGTGAGCGCTTGGCTGTGAGCGCGGAATTAGGTAATTTTGCAGCGAAATAGAAACAAGTAAGAAACATAACGAAGAATATTATGGCAAAGAAAGCACTTCTGATGATCCTCGACGGATGGGGCATCGGCAATCATGGCAAGGGTGATGTGATCTTCAACACACCCACACCTTTCATGGACCACCTTAATGCTACATACCCTCACAGCCAGCTCTTGGCAAGCGGAGAGAGTGTAGGTCTGCCCGACGGACAGATGGGTAACTCTGAGGTAGGACACCTCAATATCGGTGCCGGTCGCATCGTATATCAGGATTTGGTGAAGATTAACCGCGCCTGTGCAGACGGCAGCATCCTGGAAAACCCCGAGATAGTGTCGGCCTACGAGTATGCCAAGGCCAACGGCAAGAGCGTGCATCTGATGGGTCTCACCAGCAATGGTGGTGTGCATTCATCACTTGACCACCTGTTCACATTGCTCGACATCAGCAAGACTCACGGCATTCAGCACACCTATGTACACTGCTTCATGGACGGCCGCGATACCGACCCCAAGAGCGGCAAGGACTTTATCCAGCAGGTGACAGACCACTGCGCACAGGTACCCGGTGCAGCTATCGCCAGTGTGATAGGCCGTTTCTACGCCATGGACCGCGATAAGCGCTGGGAGCGAGTGAAGATTGCCTACGATCTGCTCGTGGGTGCAGAGGGCAAGCAGGCTGCCGACATGGTGCAGGCTATGCAGGAGAGTTACGATGAGGGCGTGACCGACGAGTTCGTGAAGCCCATCAACAACAGCACTGTGGATGGCACCATCAAGGAAGGCGATGTGGTCATCTTCTTCAACTACCGCAATGACCGTGCCAAGGAGCTCACCATCGTGCTCACACAGCAGGATATGCCTGAGCAGGGTATGCACACCATCCCCGGCCTGCAGTACTACTGCATGACCCCCTATGATGCCAGTTTCAAGGGCGTGCATATCCTCTTCCCCAAGGAGAACGTGCGCAATACTCTGGGCGAGTATCTGGCCAGCAAGGGTCTGCGACAGCTCCACACAGCCGAGACAGAGAAGTATGCTCACGTGACTTTCTTCTTCAACGGAGGCCGCGAAGCTCCCTTCGACGGTGAGGAGCGTATCCTGGTGGCCAGCCCCAAGGTGGCTACCTATGACCTCAAGCCCGAGATGAGTGCCTTCGAGGTGAAGGATAAACTGGTGGCTGCAATCAAGGAGAACAAGTATGATTTCATCGTGGTCAACTTTGCCAACGGCGATATGGTGGGCCACACAGGCATCTATGAGGCCATCGAGACAGCGGTGAAGGCCGTTGACCAGTGTGTCAAGGAGGTCATCGAGGCTGCCAACGCCACCGACTACGAGACTATCATCATTGCCGATCACGGTAATGCCGACAATGCCATCAACCCCGATGGTACCCCCAACACCGCGCATTCGTTGAATCCTGTGCCTTTCATCTATGTGACACAGAACAAGGCTGCCAAGGTGGAGAACGGCGTTCTGGCCGACGTGGCACCCAGCATCCTGCACATCATGGGTCTGGAGCAGCCTGCCGAGATGACCGGCAAGTGCCTGATTGAAGACTAATCCGGCGGTATGGCAGATGTGAATATCGAGCCATCCTGGAAAGCTGTACTGAGCGACGAGTTTGCCAAGCCTTACTTTGGCGAACTCGTCCGCTTTGTTCATACAGAGTACTCCTCGGGTACATGCTTCCCGCCTGGCCACCTCATCTTCAATGCTTTCAACAGCACCCCATTTGACCAGGTCAAGGTGGTCATACTGGGTCAGGACCCTTATCACGGTGTGGGCCAGGCCCACGGACTCTGTTTCAGCGTCAATGATGGGGTCGATTTCCCGCCCTCGCTCCGCAATATCTTCCAGGAGATACAGGCCGAGACGGGCGCGCCTATCCCGCAGAGCGGCAATCTGAGCCGCTGGGCCAGTCAGGGTGTGTTCCTTCTCAACACCTGTCTCACTGTGCGCGCCCATCAGGCATTCAGCCATAGCGGGCATGGCTGGGAGACTTTCACCGACGAGGTCATCCGCCTGCTCAGCCAGCACAGAGAGCATCTGGTGTTCCTGCTGTGGGGTGCACCGGCCGGCCGAAAGGCATCCTTCATCGACTCCAGCCGTCATCTGGTGCTCCGCAGCCCGCATCCCAGTCCGCTCAGTGCCTATCGCGGCTTCTTCGGCAATGGTCATTTCCGCCAGTGCAACGAGTATCTGCAGGAGCACGGAATGAAGGGAATAGAGTGGTGAGATGTTATGGCTCGGCCGCTTCGTGCGGTTCGAGTGGTGGGGCAGGAATCCGGTTCAGCTTCTTGGCCCGTATATATATAATAGGTAAAAGCGCTCGTTAGGGCGCTTTTCTTGTTTTTGGGGGTGCAGGTGATGGTTTCTGTAGGTGCACCGTTGCGCCTCTCTGACGCGCGAAATCCTGTTTCGTCGAGGCAGTTTGCCATGTGTGGATGGCAATGCAGGCAGTCTGGTGGATGGTGGAAGCAGAGAAAAGTACAAGTGACAACCACTTTCCTTGCTGCTTTCAGCAAATATCGTTAACTTTGTTTGCGTATTTCTGTATCAAATCGACAATTGCATATGCGAGACCGAATTCTATTGCTCTTCATGTGCCTTACGCTCTTCGTGGGCGCACAGGCCAAGCGTCGCTCCATCTCAGTGCTGGGCGACTCCTACAGTACATACGAGTGCTACATCCCTGCCGGCTATGCGGTGTGGTACCACGAGCCGTATCAGCCCGAGAGGACAGATGTGACCGATGTCACACAGACCTGGTGGCACCTGCTCTGCCAGAAGCGTGGGTTCAAGCTCGATACCAACAATTCCTACAGCGGAGCCACTATCTGCAACACCGGCTATGGCGGCAAGGACTTCACCGACCGCTCCTTCATCACACGCGCCAGCCAGTTGGGTTGCCCCGACATCATCCTTGTCTTCGGCGGCACAAACGACTCTTGGGCCAATGTACCCCTGGGAGAGATGAAGCACGAGGGCTATACCGCCCGGGATCTCTTCTCCTTCCGTCCGGCTGTGAGCTACCTGGCACGCTATCTGGTGAAGCGTTACCCCAACACGGATGTGTATTTCATCCTCAATACCGAACTGAAGCCCGAGATAGGGCAGGCCACTCAGGAGGCTTGTGAGCGCTGGGGTGCCAAGCTCATCACCCTCAAGGACATAAGCAAGAAGTCCGGTCATCCCGACGCGGCTGGCATGCAGGCCATAGCGCGTCAGGTGAGTGCGGCTGTCAAGTGAGCATTTTATTTAGATGGAAACAACAACATTATCTAACGAAAACTATCTGATATGAAGAAAATGATGACGTGGGCACTGGCCCTCCTTGCTGCCTTCTCAGTACAGGCGCAGCAGGTGGAACCCGAACTGGCAGACCCGAAGCCAGGCGCTCAGGAGACTTGGAACGCGGTGAAGAAGACTACTCTGGCATGGGGTAGCACCGATGTGCGCTACTCGCGCAGCCAGCCTGCCACAGGCGCCAAGGCGCTGGTGCTCGACGCCTGGAGGGGCGAACGTGTGTCGGCACAGGCTGTGCTCTCCACACCCGTTGACCTCTCGCGTGTGACTATGGAGGTGAGTGACCTCAAGTGCGGAAAGAGCATCATCCCCGCAGCCAGCGTGCGCAAGTATTTCGTGCGCTACGTGATGACCGACTGGCACAACAACAAGGCCGACTCCTTCCTGCTGCCCGACCACCTCTCGCCTGATGCCGAGATGAAGGTGGCAGCCCACACCACCCGCCCCATGTGGCTGGATATCCGTGTGCCTCAGGATGCCAAGCCCGGCACCTACAAGGGAATGCTCTCTGTCACCTTCGATGGTCAGACACTCTCTCTGCCTCTCTCCCTGCAGGTGTGCTCACGTGTTCTGCCCGCTCCCTCAGAGTGGTCCTTCCACCTCGACCTCTGGCAGAACCCCTATGCAGTGGCCCGTTACTTCAACGTGCCTCTGTGGAGCCAGGAGCACTTTGACCGCATGCGTCCCATCATGAAGCTGCTGGCCGACGCCGGCGAGAAGGTCATCACCTGCTCCATCATCCAGCATCCCTGGAACAGCCAGACCTATGACCCCTTTGAGAGCATGATAGCCAAGATGCGTCAGATCGACGGTACCTGGAAGTATGACTACACCGTGTTTGACCGCTGGGTGCAGTTCATGATGGACCTCGGCATCGACAAGCAGATCGACTGCTATACTCTCGTACCCTGGCACTACGTGTTCGACTACTACGACTGCGCTACCAACAGCACCAAGCAGGTGAAGTGCGAGCCCAAGCAGCAGGCATATCGCGAGCTCATCCTGCCTTTCCTGAAGGACTTTGCAGCCCACCTCAAGGCCAAGGGATGGTTCGATCGTACCTGCATCGCAATGGACGAACGTCCTATGGACCAGCTGCAGGCAGCATGGGAAGTGGTGCGTGAGGCCGATCCCGGATACCGCATCGAGGGCGCTATGAACTATAAGGTGGGCGAAACAGGGCTCATCGACCAGATGCACGATATCAGCATCTCCTATGATGATGCCCACGTGCCCGTGGATTATCTGAACGCTCGTCGTGCCAACGGACAGAAGACCACCTTCTATACCTGCTGTGGTCCCGACCGCCCCAATACCTTCACCTTCTCCGATCCTGCCGAGTCTGCTTACCTGGGTTGGCATGCTTCCACCCTCGGTTTCGACGGCTTTCTGCGTTGGGCATACAATAGTTGGACTGCCCGTCCATGCCAGGACAGCCGCTTCATCACATGGGCATCCGGCGACTGCTATCTGGCTTACCCCACCGGCAGCAGCATCCGCATGGAGCGCCTGACAGAGGGTATTCAGGCTTATGAGAAACTGCGCATCCTGCGTCCCACCCTCAATGCCACCCAACTGAAGCAGCTCGACAAGGCTCTCGAGCCCTTCCGTCCTGTGGTCTATGACACCACTCTCGATGCTGCCCAGGCTGTCAATGCTGCCAAGGCAACACTCAAGAAGCTCAGTGGCAAGTAAATAGGGACATCCGCTTCAGCGTCGTCCCCCTTTGCCTTCACTTCCTTCCCCTCGTAGGGTAAGAACGATGGGCAAAGTCCCTCACCCCCATTCCCGCCTTGCATCATCCGCACCAAAAGGATGATGCAAGGCGGTTTCTTTTGTCCCCACCCTTTTTGCCGTTCCGCCCGCATCCTCATATTATCCTGAACTGGTGAAAATATGTGCTTGTTTTATTTGTGCGTTAATTTGTTTTTTGTAACTTTGCCGACAGATACTCACTCGTTCTAATCTTGAGGCGTGCTATTTCGTAGAATCGCCTAGCCAAAAGAGGGTAACGAGGTCCTTGCCATACCGAAACTCGCGATTATGAAATCAAAAGTTGAAGTTTGAATAGGTTTGGAGATAACTACATAATGTAAAGCGTCATCGATGCTTTGTCTATTGGCTATTTGAAACTTCCACATTCATTAGCAGGTCAATGGCAATGTCAGAAGTGAATGCTACGGGTATGCAATACACGTATCCCGGGGTGTGCAGAGGGTACATTATATCCTCACGCACACTTTCGGATACATGTGTAATACGTACGTAGGCAGACACTCTACATGTTCACCTGCAAGGTTGTGGAAGACCCCAAATAGCGGACAAGTAGAGTTGGAAGCCTACGTTTTTGCGTTATTGTAGGTAATGATTAGTCAAAACTAAATCGCCTTATTGGGGTTCTAAGGCGGCTGTATAACACCCTTATGGTTAGGTTTTTAACTGATTTTCATGGTTTCGCCGACCGATATTCGAACATCTTGAGTACCCTGAATCTTGATATAGAGATATCGATAGTTGACGAAAATGATCCTTTAGCCCAAATCTGCGCCATAAATAATACACCTTTTTCCTGTAATCCGATATCTCGCATTAGAGGAACATATGTTATAGCTTTTAATCAAGATATCATTGATTGTCTAGAATTGACTGGTTTGGAATGTGATGCTTGCTTGTTGCACGAGATTGGACACTTTATAAATATCAACAGAGCAGAAGGTCTTGCTTTAGAAATGTTATGCGACCAAGTGGTTGTTGATGCGGATATGACTTCGCCATTGATGTCTGCTTTGAATAAAATGCAGAATCAACTAGGCATTAATCTTCAAGAGCGCATCGAGGCGTTGTATGCTAGTTGGCACATCTTTCGCCCCGAATGGACATGCGGTAGATGTAACGACACAAAGCGAGCCGCCATCATGTATAATCTAATCACAGGTATCAGTTATTATTTTGATGATTTTTCTTCTATAGTTGTAGGAGAAATCTTGAAAGCAGGAAGGAATGAAGATATAGATATCAGTAGAATAGAAACGTCAACAGGTATCTGCAAGGAGTCCTTGATTTCATTTTTCGGCACCTTGATGCAATGTGGACTTCTGACAGACAGCATACCTACTGCCAGAGGCATTATGGACTACCGACAGGCAGTACTGAGTGCAAGAAAGTCTGAGCGGTCTTGGGTAGATAAATCGACTAAGGAGAAACTTCCGATGGAGGTTTCTAACGCAGAACAAGCATACTTCTCTGCAGTGGATGATGGAAAGACAATCTGCTCTTGTATGTTTGAGCTTACATATCGTTGCAGTGAGATGTGTATTCATTGCTATAATCCAGGTGCAACACGTAATAGCACAGAGGTAAGTCATAGAATCGATTACGACGAGTTATCTATCGAAGAATACAAGCGCATTATCGATGATATGTATGATAATGGGCTCGTAAAGGTATGCCTCAGTGGAGGTGATCCTTTCTCGAAGGAATTTGTATGGGAACTACTTGACTATCTATATTTAAAAGGTATAGCCGTTGATGTCTTTACCAATGGTCAGCGGATAATAAATGAGGTGAAGCGTCTTGCCGATTATTATCCTCGCCTGGTGGGTGTAAGCATTTATAGTGGTATTGCGGAGGACCATGATGCTATAACAAGGATTCCAGGCTCATGGGAAAAGTCAATGCGGGTGGTACGAGAACTGCACGAACTGTCAGTACCTTTGAATCTGAAGTGCTGCGTGATGCAGCCAAATTTGCATTCGTATTACATGGTAGCAGACATTGCTAAAACTTATGGTGCCATTCCACAATTTGAGATTAATATAACAGAGTCGAACGATGGCGATATCTGTGCTAAGCAGTTGCGTTTGACAGAAGAACAGCTTCAAGTAGTTTTGCGCGACAACAATCTTGCATTATACGTTGGGAAAGAAGCTCCTAACTATGGTGGAATCAAACGAGACTTGTCTTTGTGTAGTTGCGGAGCCGGTGGTACTGGCTTCTGTATGTCTCCAAATGGAGATTTGCGTGGGTGTACAGCATTTACTCAAGTATATGGAAATCTGCAAAAACAATCTGTTGGAGAATTGTTTGAGGTCAGTTCGAGTCTTAAAGAATGGCGTAATGCAGTAGTCGCAGACTATACTGAATGTGGAAAGTATGATTATTGTGACTACTGTAATCTTTGCGCGGGCGTAAATTACACAGAACATGGAGATTTCCGTATGCCTGCTGAAACAAATTGCTATATGGCAAAGTGTAGGTTCAACCTTGCTCGTCGCTTAATGGAGCATGATGAACCTCTCTCAAGGGAACAATTTATCGAAGCATTGCAAAATCTTAAGATTGAAAAAGTCGATTTGCGACGCTTGTACAAATGAAAATGGATAAATGGTATCTCCAGAAGTATACCTATAACCTTCAAATTCTTACAATTATGAAAGTAGGACTTGGAATCAAGACTGCATCTTCTGTAGTTGCAGCAAGCGGCTGCCCTCGGACCTCAGAGGGCACTTGCGGCATCATGTACCGGAGTTATTAAGTTCTAACAGCATGGGGAAAGTATCTTTCCCCATGCAATCATTATTACAAACCTTTATCGTATTAAGATATGCATAATCAATTTCAAGAATACAAGAGAGAGTATTCTCTGATAAATACAACAAAAGAAAGAAAAAAAGAACTTATTTCGCTGATGCGGGAGAATCTTAGGCAAAGGCTTGGAGAAGGTCCTTCTTCGTTACCATGCCTTGACAGGGAAGAATATTCTGTAGATTCAGAAAACGTATCGGATTTGTATGCTATAGATGAAATGTTGAATCATAAGAATAGTTCTGCCGAAATGGCAAAAGTTAGCAATATGATACGCAAAGAGTCGCTGTCAAGGAACAAGCATAATCCAGGCAATCCATATCCGTCAAAATGATTACGATGCTTAGTTTATTCGTTGATTTTGAAAATGCCATTAAACCATTTGTAAACAAGGTTTATAGCGATGCCCTTGGCAATATAATTGCACATAGGGCTGGCGAAGGCAAAAAAATAATGCTTGTTGCCCATCATGATGTTGTACGTCTCATGATAACACACATAGATGATAGTGGATATTTGTACATAAAACCCAGTGGAGGAGTTGATGCTTCGATACTTCCATCTCGAAAAGTTATAATAAAGCACAAGGGTAAAGATGTCTTGGGGATAATCGGGAAAAAACCTTATCATCTGCAGAGAGAAGATCAAAATATTAAAATCTCATTTGATGGACTTTGGATAGATATCGGTGCCAAAAGTATGGAGGAAGCCAGACTGATGGTAGAAAAAGGTGACTATGCTTATTTCTGTGCAGGGTATGAAGAAATGCCAAATGGTTTGATTACTGGTGCATACTTAGACAATCATGTAGGGCTTGAAGTTTTGCAGAAATTAGCAGAGCGTTTATCCAACATTACTTTGCCATGGGAGGTATATCTTGTTGCTTCAAATCACGAGGAGATAGGGATGAGGGGAGCTTGGGTTGCTGCTAATTCAATACAACCCGATGTATGTATCTGCATAGATGTTACTCATGCCACAGACTATCCAACCATGAATGTTCTTAATGATGGAGATATAAAGTTGGGTAAAGGATGCGTGATAGCAAAGGGTCCTAATATTTATCCTGAATTATTCTCAATTTTGGAAGATATAGCTAAATGTAATGGCATAAAGTATCAAGTAGAAGTGAGCCCCTATCCAACAGGAACAGACGCCAGTATAATTCAAATAACAGGGACTGGAGTAAAAACCGCTGTGGTCTCGATACCATGTCGTTATATGCACACACCACATGAGGTTTGTACAAAAACGGATATGAAAACATCTATAAACTTGCTTTCCGCATTTTTACAAAGTGATATAAACCTTGTATAGATTAATAGCGGAAATGCCGTTCTGTAACACAATGTTTTCAACGGAAAGTCGTTACGAATGAAATAGTAAGTTTAATCATCTTCTGGCACAGTTGCAATTTACTTTTCTTTATGTTTGGAACAACTATGATTTTTGATAACAAGATTGGGTTGCCACGGACTTCTGCAACTGTGCCTATTATCACGAACTTCTGCAATTAGCGAGTACGGAGAAGAAAGCTTCTTCTGCACTTTCGGTAAGTCATTATGTCGGGGAAGAAATGTTCCGTCACCGTCCAACCCAAGGCTGGACGGTGGATGAAGCAGGCTTACTTTGCAAAGTAATATATATTCTCTGACCGTCCAGCCTTGGGTTGGACGGTGGATGTGTACTGCATACCCACCCCTGAAGGCTGAATGAAGCATGCACATAAGATATCTGTTTCCCATGTGCAAGTCTATATTTGGCCTTTGCGATAGGCGTAGTTGTAGAAGTGTATGAAACAAGAGTGGAGTTTCTGTGCTGCCTGAATTTCTACACAGAGGATAGCTTACACATTGGGTGTCATGTGGTTGTCAGTTGAGTGTGCAGATGTTCTCATTAAGGAGTTTCATGTTGCTTTCGGGGAACAGCTTCCTGTTGATCCTGTTTTTCCTGTTGGTATAGGCAGAAGCGGAAGTGTTGGTGCACATGCGTATTTCAGAATCGCTAAGCTTGAGTCTAAGCAGGATGGCTGTCAGCATCTCAATCTTGCCCAGCTGCACCATGTTCATATTGTCCCATAGAACAGGGAATTTGAATTTAGCATATTCGAGTAAGTTTTCGCATTCCTCATGAGAGATGCCTTGTTCTAAGGAGACTACAGTTTTTCCCCTGTGACGGATGCTTTCAATTACTCCTCCCTCACTTTCCATGGCTTTTATCATTCTGTCCTTCTCTTCTGCCATGTTGATGTCTTTCTGTATCTGTTTCTGAAGTTGTTCGATTTGCTCGGCGTAAGATTTGGCCAACTTCTTCTGCTTTTCCAATTGAGTTCCCAGTTTCATTTTCTCGTTCTCGTAAGATTGCAGAATAGCTTCTTTCTCCAGTATATGTATCGATTTGCGTCGATGCATGAGAACTGCCGCCAGGAAAAGGCAGATTGCCCCTAAAAAGGCGATGATGACGAGGTATATGTGCAGATGTACAACTTCCTGGCTTTTCTCTTCGGCCCGGAGTTTGTTGCGTTCATAGTTGTACATACTCTCAATTTGTATGACATCCTGTGTTGACATCCGTTTATATACTGTATCGTGGGCTTCACAATATAGTTTGGCATATTTCCCCAGTGAGTCCTTGTCCCCCTGTCTTGTGTATAATTGGAGTAGTCCGCTGTAGGCTCCTTCTTTCTGGTTTATGTCGGGATGTCCCTCGAGCAACAGTCGGAAGTTTTTCTCTGCCAGTATGGCGTCACCCGTTTTCAGATAGTATAGTCCCCGGATGTAATAATACATTTCCTTTCCTTTGTTGATACGTCCCCTACTGTCGAAATGTCCCGAATGCTTCTCGTAGTCTTGCATAGCTTGTCTGGCTTCTGTATATTGGTGACATTGGATGTATGCATTCAGGGCATCTCTTTGAGTCTGAGCCGCTTCGATATACAGTTTCCTTTTTGTGAATTCTGGCGTACATTCCCGTGCAAGGGCTACTACTTCCTTGTAGCGTCCAGCCATGCTCAAAGGTCTTATGGCTATCTCTTTTGCAAAAAGGTAGGATAATGTATCATCGTTATGAAGTGCAATTTCTGCGGCAATCATACATTCTTCTGCGGCCTTTGCAAACAGCTTCTGCTCATGGTATGTTTCTGCCATTTGGCAATGCGTGCGATATAGAGTCTTGTAGTCGATTTTGCCCTTGGCACTTTCGCTTAGAAGCAAAACCCTTTGGAAATATTCCATTGCCATTGGACTATCGTGATGGAGCACACAGATTCTTCCAGCAAGATAAAGACACAGGGCTCTCTGGTCACAGGAACCTTCTTTATCGAAATATTTCATAGCGGGCAAAAGCTCCTCCAGTGACATCATCGGGTTGTCTGACCGGTTCTGTGCATTGGCCAGCATCATGATGTATTCCATGTGCATCCTGCGGGAGCTTCTGAGCGTGGCTGTGTTTATGCCAAGCATAATGGATAGGGCTGAGTCGGGATTGCTCTCCATTATTATCTCTGCTCTGGTTATCTCTTTCTGGGTGGTCAGGACTTTCTCGTCGGTACTGCATGAGAGGCAGAAACAGAACAGGATACATGCTATTGTGTGGAATAGTGCTTGCTTCATCTCTTGTGTTAGTGTCTTGGTTGAGACAAAGTTCGGCAAATAAGTTCACATATCTTCCTGGTATGGATAAAAAGTATTGCAGAATCTTTTCACGTGAGAAGTGAAAAAACCGTTTACTATGCTGTAATGCAGTGTAATGCGAATTATTTCACATGTGAAGTGAAATAATTTATTTCCTTAAGTACTTGCAGGAATACATTCTTGAATGGTAACTTTGCAATGAACAGTCACAAAAACTACTCAATATGATTAAACGTAGAATCTTTCTTTTGGTACTAATCCTTTCTTTGGGATTGAGTACGATGTCGGGAACAGTCAGGCAGGTTCCCGATGAAGGTGAAATCATTCCTGTGAAATTCAAGCCTAAGCGAACAATAGATGATAATACAGGACATCCTTTTCCCCATTCCATTGTCAAGTGTCCCAGTGTGGGTGTCTGTGGTCGTACATTATATTTATATGATGGATGTGCAAACGCGACACTCGTTCTTGTTGACGAGAAGGGAGACAAGGTTTATGTGTGTTCAGTCTCAGATGGGACAGAGACCTTAGAGTTGGAGGATAATATAAAAGGAATCTATCAACTTCTGATTATACGTGGAGATTTTGGGTTTGAAGCGGAAGTAGAATTCTAAAGCAGTGTGCCAGTTCCTTTAATACTCTTGAGCGAGATTTGATATATTTATGTCTCAAAAGTGGTACTGGAACACGCCTAATATAAAACAAGGATTTTTATGGCAAAGACAGCAGCAAAGGGGACAATAGATAATCCCTATTCAATGAGTGAGTGCGAGAAGATGCTTGACGCAGGTACGTGGCCGGGCGGTTATGTACGTGATGACGCGGGCACAGTGTCCTATGTGATGAAGTCTGTGACGGTACAGGGTTACAGTGGCAGTGGGTCGGGCAGCAACTGGCATGGCTCAGACTTTGAGTTCTGTTCAGGCTCCTATGAGTGGCATGAGCCTGATACGGACAAAAAGGGTTGTGACGAGGAAGGCAAGGGTACTCCCTCTGGCAATGAAGGCGGTGGCACAGACACTGGTGGAAATGCTGGTGGTGGCGCAGGTGGTGGAGGAAACATAAGTTCCCAAGTTATATTTGCAGGAAGGTTTTCGTCCTTGTCTGCATACACAAAGTCTATAATTAAAAATTTGAAGGGATATACAGGAACTGTCTATGTGACATCGACTGCCAGGACTCCAGAATCACAGGCTCGCGCTATGCTTGATAACATTAAGAAAACCTCAGTAGAAGCCCAAAAGAAATTGTATGCTTCGCCAGGTGATATGGTGATAGACAAGTATAGAAGCGACAGAAATGATGAGGAAAACATAAGAGAAATGCTGGCTGAAATAAATCGTGTAGGACCATCTAAAGTATCAAAACATTGTGCCGACCCAAAAGTAATGAATGTTTTTGATGTATCTCGCTCAAAACTTAATGGTGTGGAGTCATTCATTGGTGCATTGAAAAATGCCAATATATATTTCATAGACGAACCGCAAAATGGATGTGTACATGTGGAGATACCACAAAAATAAATATGTATTGTTTCTCCTTTGGGGATGTATACTGCTGCTCTCATGTGCAAAAAAGAGAGTGAGGGCATGTGACTCTTGTTTGAATCAAGCCTTGATGGATGTTGGCGAAAATGAACCCAAGAAAGAAGAAAGTAAAAAATGTGACACTGTCAGTGTCTTCTTCTATTATGAGGCAGACGAAGTGCCTGCTGTAGAGAAAGATCATAGTGAGGATGAGATAATAAAACTGGAGCGCACAGGTGACAAACTGAGAGGTAGCTTCTGGGTGACAAGTGATGAGTTCGTATCAGGGCGAGAGGGATATCTGCCAGGATTCACGGTGCTCGGCATGCAGAATTTGGTGTTGGCGGGTGACAGCATCAGTTTCCTGCTTGACTCTCATTTGCATAAGTTCTTCAGTGCTCCTCTGTGCCTGGACATAAGTTCAGACAAGGAGGCAGGCAGACAGGGGTGCCACGAATGGATACAAGAGTCAGAGTTCTTTGCTGATTCTATCCAGTACAGAGGAGTCATCCGTGGGGATACCCTGTACCTGGACGAGACCAAGAACAAGTGGAGCCGCAAGTTTGTGAGGATGAATGAGGATTCCATAAGGCGAATAGACCGCAGTATGCCTGCAGAGATGGAGGGACAGAATAGAAAAAATAAGGTTAATAATGCATGTAATCCTGTCAATAAATAAAAAGTATATGAATATGAACAATAATAAAAACATACGCATCATCCAGACCTTCTGGGGCGGAGGGCAATCGTATATTCCATGCACATGGGAAAGCTGGTACACCTACTGGCTATACAGACGACTTGGGGTGGGTGATTAGTGAAAAGAAAGAACCTAAGGTTTATAGAAAATGAAAACGTATATAAAGTTGCTGCTTATAATTGTAATTGTTGGCACGGGAAATGCTGTAAATGCTTCTGCTGTAATCAACGGTGATAATGTGTCTGTAGCACGGACAGACACATTGTGGCCAGTGAGGACATGGAGCATTCCGTATTTTGACAAGAGTTTTCCTTGCGAGTTGTATTCTGATGACTGTATGGAAAACGAATGTGTTGTGAAGGGGTTTACCGTGGACGAGAAAGAGCATTTCTATATCATGGGAGGATTTCCTACAGTGAGTATTGCCTGCTATGAGGGAGAACGACAGGTGTGGAAGCGGGATGTGGGGATTTCGCTTGCTCATTCACTCTATGCTCTTATGAAAGTGAAGGGAGACTCCTTGTATTTCTTTGATGAAGAGAGGTTTTGCTTGATGCGCATACACAAGGATGGCCATGGAAAGATAGCGAGTGACCATATAGATATCTCAGCCAATGATTCTTTGGCATGGGGATGTGTGTATGCAGACAGGTTCCGCCTGCAAGTAGGCAGGAAGCAGAGTATGGGGAATGAAGGCAGCTTCACTGCACGTCTGCTCACACTGGATGTGTTCTTTGACGGTGTGACCAAGCGAATAGACGAGCGCGAGATGGAATTTTCGCATGACTTGCGGATGCGTATGTATGGAGGAGGCAAAGACGGTGATGTACTGCAAGGTCTTGATTTGGAATGTCTCGCGTTTTATGTAAGGAATGCCTCGTTGGATACTCTTGGTGAGGTGCGGCTCTATGGAGGACCGCCAGTGACCGCTGTGACATCTGCGTGCGAACAGATATGGGGGCATGTGATGCCTGCAACGATTTTCGCTCGTGTAGGGGACTGGCTTTATGTGCCCGGAACATCGGAGGTCGGCAAAAAGTTTGTCGTCAGGAAGTATAATGCACATGTATTATGGCTGTTGATGGAGAATGTGGGCATTCGATACTGAGAAGAAATGAGGAGTAGAAACAGTTTGTTTGTTGCGGTGGCAGGACTGACAGTCCTGCTGCTGCAGTTGGTGTCCTGTGACTTTGAGCCAAAGGATGTTGTGTTCTATGTGTGGGAGGAGGAGGAATGGGTAGATGGTCGTCATGTGATGTGTCACTATGACGACTCCCTTTTCTCGCATGGGCTGCCTGACTCTTCCAGGTGCTACCCATATACGATGCACAACGTGTTCTGCAGGGAGGAGAGTGGGCTACTCGGTGATACAATATCAGATGAGGATAAATCACAGAAATGGTATGAACTGTTTTTTCTCCATCGGGCATCCGGTCGGGTGGATACACTTTATAGTCCAGCCTATAGAAACTGTAGTTCCTCCATTATGGGACTTGGCTATGTCAGTGGTGGCAAGAAGTGTGGGGAATGGCTGGTGCTGGAATGCAAGATGCCAGGCAAGATAGTGGGGCGTGATGACTTGTGCAATGTGAAGCCACTGGACGAGTATGGCCCGCTTGGTGTAAGTATGAGGGATTGCACCTATCAGGGGCAGGAGAAGGTGTTTGAGAGCCCCATCGTTGACTACTGGATAGCCAGCCAGCACACGCCCAACCTGTACGGCCCTTTTACTAAGATGGAACTGAAGGCGTGGATGGACAGACTGGGTATTCCGCGCCCCATGAGATTGTATGTCCCCTATGACAGATATACTTATGCCAGGGACAGCATAGGTGACTTTCCCGATGAAGAGCCCAAGGCTTTCCGCTGGCCTCACCATCACAGCAGGAAGGGTACATTGATAGAGTGACTTCGTTCCATTTTGAGAGTGCGGAACAAAATAAAATGGAGAAAGTTTGGAGAAAAGGGGAAATGTATGTTAACTTTGCTGCAAAACCATGCAAATGCAGAAGATATGCCTAAAAAGAATTTCCTGAAGAAAACTGGAGTACTGTTTGTCTCACTTGTAGTGCTGTCCGTTTATCTTGTTGTATTTCCAATGGAAGCATATGCTGAGAACGGAAAGACTGATTGTGTTTTTCTGTCTTACTTGGAAAGAGCATGCAGTGGAGAGCAGGTGCGGTCATCGGTAAAGGGTGTACCTGCTGCTGGTAGTATATTCAAAGGAAGTACCTGGCAGGTTGATATGCTCGTGCAGGCAAATGGCGGTGCCGTTGATAGAACCTTTTTGGATGGAGACAGCATCTCTTTATCCTTGCTTGTACACGACAAGGATCTGGAGATAGACAGTATCGTGTGGAAGGCTTGGCTCACTAATGTCAGTGGTGGAAGAGAATCGTTTGATGTTTCAAGGGACAGTAGCTTTTCCATTCGGGTTGCTCCTCGTCTGTTTGGCCGCAGTTTCGGCAAGGCAGCATCTGCCCGGTTTGGCCTGGAAGGGGCAATTGGGATAGAAGGTGGAGACTTGTTGAATCCAGATTTCTGCCGTTTTACGTGTAGTGTGTATGCTCATAAATATGGTGATCCCGAATACGCAAGTGTCGTATCTGGGAGCTATTCTTTCGATGTGCTTCCCAAGTGCCCTGTTCTTAGGGAAATGGCGACTTGGACAGAGCCTGGCGATGACGAATGGCCTATCACCAGACTAAGGATAGATACTGAGAGATACGAGTATGTGTCAATATATGTTATTCAGGAAAATCCAAACAGGTTTGAAACATTTCAAGATACTGTGTTTTCCAAGGATTTTGGACTTGAGTATATTATAGAGCCAGGGGGATGGGGAAATAGCATATATTGTTATGTATATAATGAATATGGTGTATATAAGAGTGCTACACTCAAAATATCCAAGCCGACAGAGGTTGGCAGACTGGATGCCGAATGTGACAGATGCCGGTTGGAAGTAAAGGGGCATAATGTTCATATAGACAACAAAACTCCCTTTGTGGCTTGTATATATGACTTGAAAGGCAGTCTCTTGTATTGTTCGGACAAGGTAAGAACTGCGTATATTGCTCTTCCTAAAGGAATATATGTGGTGCGGGTCAAAGATGAATGGAATCATGTGTTGTCAACGAGGAAGATTAGTTTGAAGTAGTGCCGTTTTTTTGAGGAATACACACATCTTACATGAGTAGGCTTTTGCCGGAAATAAAAAAGGTGTATATTTGCCATCGTAATCCTTGTTGGCGAACAGGGAAGGAGATGAAAAGCATGATGATGCGAATGCTACGGATTGTGGAGATATTACTGATGGTGCTCAAAGGGATGGAGTACAATAAATTTATTTAACAACTTGAAGAAATGTTACGATTGAAATCAATATATGTTCTGTTGGTGCTTTTGGCATTTAGCGCGTCAGTAAAAGGACAGTTGATTTCGGATGGCCGTACATGGGGGTACGGCACATCTATATCTCCGCCTGGTAGTGTGGCACTGTCTAGTTATGAGATATATGAGGACTCCACAATTCATGGGGTATTTTCAGAGACAATGTATTATATGTGGAAAACCTGTGCGGATGTATTGGGATATACAGATGAATCTCCCAATGATGTGCTGAGAATGCAATTGATAATGATAAAAGCAGATTCCCAGGGTAATCTGCTAAGACTCAGATTACGCACAACCAGAGCACCGGA
>JABLTL010091076.1_pt1 | contig 31828 bp, 33 predicted proteins | sample 7160151 | NCBI WGS metagenome assembly JABLTL01 (sample SAMN14651223, study PRJNA627086) | human gut metagenome | isolation source: feces | host: Homo sapiens
AAAAATTACGAATTATGAAAAAACTAAAGAAATATTGCGAGATATTACATTAGAACTTCCAGAAGTACCAAGTATTGAAGATTTTAATAGGGTTGTTTTCAAAAGAAATGAAAAAATACAAAAAGAAATTATTGAGCCAAAAGATAAACTTATTGAAAAATTATACTTTGAAAACAAACAATTACACGGAGAAATAGAAAGACAAGTAAATGTAATTGATGAGGCAGAAAAATACCAAAAAGAAAGAGATAAAATACTTGAAGATAATGAAAATTTGCATAATAAAGTATATCAAATGGAACATGATTATAAAGTAAAAAGCAATTCTCTTGATTTTAGATATAATAATAGAAAAGAAGAACTAGAAAAGGAATTTGAGGAAAAAGCATTTAATTTAGAATATGAATATAAGCATAAAATACACAAACTAGAAAAAGAAAATACTAGACTTCATAAGATTATAAAAACTTTTGAGGAAACTGTAAAAAAATTTATTAAATGGATTTGTAACAAATTTGAATTACCTTCTGAAGATGAAATTGTTAGAAATTTCGAAAAAGAAACTGGAAATTCTTTAAATGCTGAAAAACAATTTGCTAAAAAAGAAAGAATTAAAGAGTTTGAAAAAGAGTTATAAAATAGAGGGCTTACACCCTCTATTTATATGACATGCAATTTGTCGCTATGGTTATAGCATAAAAGTAAGTAATTTTCAAACTTCAATTACTTACTTTTATTTAAAAACTAATTATTAGGTATATATGGCTCTATTTTGTTTTCATTACTTGTTATTGTGTTTGTATCCACTTCTTTAGTAACATATCCATTTACTGTATTTTCTGTCATCATAATTTTTTCTTCTACTATGTTTTTTTCTGTTTTCACTTCTTCATCTGTTATTCCACTGCCACTTTCGTCAACATAAACAATTTTGTATCCGTTATAATTGTCTTTAATATAATCCAAAAATTCTTGCACCTTATCCTCGCCTATATAGAATCCTTTACCTGTGTCAAGAATATTTGTTAGAAGATAACCTTTGTCAGTTAATGATACACTTATATTTTTATATCCTAATAATGGGATATCAACACTTATACCTATGCTTTGACTAAACCTTTCTGATGTATATTTTTCTGTATCATTATCACTATATATATTCTCTAAATTTTTATTATTAAACAACTTTTGCCAAATTATTTTATTATCTACACCATAAAATTCTACATTTATATCTTCTTGTAAATCTTCATCCCAATAATTATAGTATATTGTTCCAAAAGATATAATTTCTTCTAAATTCAAATCTTTCGTAAACTCTCCAAGTGTTGTTGGTCTATAATATGAATTTACATATACATAGTAATCAGTATCTCCTTCAAATTTTATTGCAATAGCACATTTTTCTTCTATATCTTTTATTGAATATAATTCTGCCTTTTTATTATAAGTAGTTTCAGTATATGTGTCATATCCTGTTAAAGTTGCATTGCCAATATTTTTTAGTATATTATTATTTGATATCTTTGTTATTCTACTTGAATATTTACTATTATTATATTCAACCTCATTAAATTGCTGACTAATAGACATTTCATTCCATTTTGGGATTACTGCTGTATCTGTAGGAGTATCTTTCTTATCAACTTGTACTTCTTTTATAATCCAGTCATCTTTTTTTGAAATAATAATATCTGGCTTTGAAGTAAATATACCACTTTTATAAAGTCCTATCACTGCAATGAATACAATACAAATTGGAGCAAGAATATACTTTAATTTTAAATTTTTCATAATATTCACCTTGTTATTGGATGCTATTCGATTTGTTTCTTCTATATCTGTTTCTTCAATTAAGTATTTTTCATCAATATCTCCAATGGCTTTTAATAAATCCTTATTATTCATACAAACCACCTTCTTTCAGATAATTTCTTAGTTGATTTCTAAGCCTTAATAAAATTGTTTTGGTATTACTTTCAGTTATCTTATTTTTAGAAGAAATTTCTTTAATCGAATATAAATACCAATACCTTTCTAAAAAAATTTTTCTTTTACCTTGTGAGAGTTTTGATAAAAAATTATTAAGTGCATTTACCAATTCATTATAGTCTAATTCTTTTTCTACATCATTATTTGAAGAAATACATTCATTTAATTCTTCAAGAGCAATTTCTAATGTATAATCTCTTTTTTTAGCTTTTTTCTTTCATATTGATTAATAGCCAAATTTCTAGTAATTTTTCCAATATATACTTTTAGTATATTGGGTCTCTGTGGAGGAATATTGTTCCAAGTTTTTAAGTATGTATCATTAACACATTCTTTAGCTTCTTCATTATCTTGCAATATGTTAAATGAAATTGTATTACAATATCTTCCATATTTTTTATTCGTTTCATATATTGCTTTTTCTTGTCTATTCCAATATAAATTTATTATTTCTTCATCTTTCATATTTTCCCCCCTTCTATCTATAAAGACAGAAATTATTTTAATTGGTTACACTTTTTCATTTTTTTAGAAAAATTGAGCAAGATTTTTCACTTGCTCATATATTTTATTGTAAATTTATTATATTAAATCTGAGCAACAACTTACTATTATTAGATTTGTTGTAATGATTTAATTGTTTTAAAATTACACTATTCAATTCTAATTACTTCATTTACTGGTATATTGTTATTTGATAAAGTGTTAGTAATATTATTAGACTCATTTTCTAATATGTTAGAAATAATATTATTAATTGTGTTTAAATCTTCATCAGTTATCTTTGCTTGTTTATTTCCTTTTTGTATTTCCTTGCAATCTTCTTTAATATAATAAACTTCATTATTTAAAGTAATTTTATGAGTATTTATTCCAGCACATATTTCATTATTATATTTTGAATTTACTAATATATTTTGTATTATTTCTATATCTTCATACTCTGTTATCGTAACTGTTTTTCCTTCATATTCAATCTTCATTTTTATATCTTTTGGAAGTTCATACTTCATAAACCAACTTCCCATTTTTACCCCAATATTACTTTCATAAGGCTCATTTGGAGAAACCCCAACATATCTAATTACTTTATATCCTAGTCCCCAATAAGTAACTTTACATCCATCACTACTTATAGTTTTAATGCAGAATTTTGGCTCATGATTTGTTGTTACCCTACTACTATCAATATAGTTTGTAATAACTCCCACTATAACTACTGCAATTACAATTATAACACCAATTATCAACCACTTTTTATTTTTCATATACTACCTCCTCAACAACTTACTATTTCATTAAAAGAATAATACCATAAAAATAAAAGATTATCAATGTTTTATGATAATCTCCTAAATATTATTTATTATATTTATCTAAAAATTCTTTCATTGCTATATTTACTAATCTTGTTAGTGAAATTCCTGTTTCCTGTGTTATCTTATTTAAAGCTTCTGCATTTTCTTTTCTAATCATTACACTTCTATAAATTGTTATCTCATCTTCTGGTTTGGCATAATATTTTACACTTCCTTTAGACAGTAAATCTTCAATACAAACATTTATCATATCACTAATTGTTGCGTCATAATCTTTATCTACTATTTCTTTTAATCTTGTATATAATCTATCTTCTAAATTTATACTCTTTTGAACTGTATAATTTGATTTTTTATATAACCTATCTATTGCACTCATATTACACCTCCAGTAATTAATATATAACCTTTTCACGATTATTATACTTAAAACATTTGCAGTATGTAACTTAACTTTGTCGTGTATTGATGCACGACAGTAGGTTGAATAAAAAGTGTTTTTAATATATAATATGTTCAAATGTTTTGAAAGGAGGTAAAATATGCAAGTTTCTGAAAATTGTGTAAGATTACTAAAATCTTTTAATATTTCTGCTTTAAAATCTAATGTTCTAATTGCTGATTTAAAGACAATACAATATGGTATAGTTGATGAAAAAAGTGATCCAACTTTAGATTATGATAATTATTGGCATAAACCATTTAGCAAAGATATGCTCAATTTGGTAGATGAATGGAAAGACAAAGAATTTTCTGAAGATTTATTTCTGATTTTAAATACTAATTTAAAACAAATTGTAAAAGATGATAATACAAAATATTCTGCACAAATGATTTTTCCATTATTTGTAGACAACAAGTTAGACGGATTTACTATTTTTTTTAGAACTAAACGGCGACTATATATTAAGTAGTTCTAAAGCACCAAAAACAATTAGAAATTTTATACAACAAGATTTAAACAACGAAAATAGCTCAGAAACAAAACATCTTGATTTGAATTGGTTTAACAAGAGTAATATTGAGATGGTAGATGATAAAGTAGAAGAAAATATAAATGATTTACTAGATATAGAAGAATATATTATACTCAATCGCAAATTACAGAAATTAACAGTAGAGCTCATATCTAATTTAGATATAGAACAAACTCATAAATTTCGTGAATATCAGCAAATAGAATTAGAACTTTCTTCTTATCAAAATAGTTTAGCGTACTATATTGCTTTAACTAAAAAATAGTTTATTATATAAATTCATTATATAATAAACTATACTTGGTTTTATAATATAAGGTAAGTTGATATTTATATGTATTCAACTTATCTTTTATTATCATATTTTTCTAAAAATTCTTTTACTGCACAATTTAATAATCTTGTTACAGAAATACCAGTTTTTTTATGAAGTTTTTGTAAGTTATCTAAATTTTCTTTTCTAATCATAATACTTCTATATGTAACTGTTTCATTTTCTGGCTTTTCATAAAAGGAAGGATTATTTTCATATACATATTCTTCTATGCACACATTCATAACTTCACTAAATGTTGCGTCATAGTTCTTTTTAGTAAATTTCATTAGTTTTTTGTATAAACTATCATCAATGTTAATTGATTTCTTAACAGTTTTATTATTGATAGAATATAATCTGTCTATTGCACTCATATATCCACCTCCTATTACTCATTTTACAACCATTTGAATTATATAAAATTTTGTTTTTAAATAATACTTGTTTTAATTCCTTATAAATGAGTATAAACAGGTTTATATTTTGTGCGTATTTGCATAAAATAAGAGAGTATAGCAACTCTCTTTATACAAATTATTATTTTTTCTTTTTAATTTTTTTTATTATTTCGTTAGATAATTCTTCACTTGGTGTTACTTTTACAGTTAGTCCATCTTTTGTTTTTATTACATTTGAACTTAATCTTGCTCTACTATTATAAACATTTTCTTGGTTTTTACAACTAAATGTATCATATAGTGCTTTTGGGTTATTTGCAATAAATGCTTTTCCACAATGCTTACAGAATTTTAAATATTTCTTTTCTTGTATTGCATATAATTTGAAGTCCTCATCTATGTATTCTTTTAAACTTCTAATATGTATTGTTAGTCCGTCATATTCTAAATTAACTCTTATATGATTAGATTCTAATTTATTTATTTCACTTACATCTATATATTCATCATTAGCTTTGCTTAATTCTTTTAATGTGTTATACATAAATTGTGCATATTTTATAATCATCTCTACTTGTTCATAATATTTTTCATTTTGGTAAAGTAAGTTATTAATTTCTGGAGAGATAAATTTTTCCATACTATGCTCATAAATGAATTTATTTATTTTTTCTATTAACTCTTCTATTTCTTTATCAGTAGTAGTAGGAAAGAATATTTTAAAATATTCAATTAGTTTTATTGTAGTAAAGTAGTCTTTATTATTTATATAATTAAATTCTTTTAATAGTATTTCCTTGTCTAATGTGTAATATCTATTTACTGGGAAATCGTGAATAAATCCTAAAAGTCCATATTGATTTACATATTCAAGTAATAATTTATCAGTATTTTCTGTTTCTTCTAAAGATAATTTTCCTAAATTTATAAAATCAATTAGTGGTTTATCATTTTCTTTATAATCATCAAAATCAATTAAAGAATAGTTTGAAATTTGTTTTTCTAAAGTTTTAGGAACAACATATTTAATATTGTTAATTAATTTTATTTCATATTCTCTAAATTTTGGCATTGATTCATTATTAAAACCATATTCTAAATTCATTTTCATAATTTTCTCCTATCTTTAAAAATATTTTAAATATTATATTGTAATCTATTGACAACTACAATATATTACGATATACTTATATTGTAATCTATTATTATGTATAATATATTACTTTGCTTTACATTATTGTTATTTCCAAATAACAGGTAATTAGCGGTAAATTTAAGGTGAAACTAATACTTTATCTATAATAATATATTACACTAAATATTTATGATTGTCAAATATTATTTATAAATTACATATTGTACTTTATATGGTATTTTTGTATCTAAAAAAGTGCAAGTAAAAAATATAAGTAAGGAAAGGAGGTTAAAATGACTAAAAAAGAAGAAATTTTACAAATGTATTTTGGAGACCACAAGAAACAAGAGAGTATTGCAGAACTTGTTGGAGTTTCACAAAGCTATATCTCTCAAGTAATACAAAAAGATTCAAGATATACTAAAGAAAAAGAAACAAGGCATAAAGAGTCAATGCAGAAAAAAGCTGAATATAATAAAGAGTATAATAAAACTTATATTAGAAAAAGAAAAAATAATGTTATTGAAGAATATTATGCTTTACTTGAATTGTTGAAAAAAGATAATAAGTTTTTATCAACAAAATATGAAATGTTAGATATTGCCTTTGCTAAATGGAATAGATCTATATATCAATATGATAAGAACTCTAGTAATTTAGTCTTGAAAAGAGGAATAAATGTTACAAAAGATGTACCGAGAGTTGTAAGAAATGTTGTAAAAGCAAGTAGCATAAAAAGTTCAAATGTATATGCAAGATAATCACTTTGTTAAGTCAAAGTGAATTTTTTTATTTTAGTAATATTTTTATAACTTTATTAATAGTATTGAAAAGAAGGAAGGTGAGAATTTTGAAGAAAGCCTTGAATATTACATTTTTTAATCCTAATACTGAAGAACAAATAGTACAAGCATTTGCAGGGGTACTAGCATATAATTTAGCTGAAAACAATAAAAATATAAAATTTGACTATACTAATGTAAATACTTTTCAAAATTCTCATAACGCAAAAAATGAATTGGAAAGATAAAACTAATTATAGAGATTATAGCTATTCTTGGAACAAGAATAGCTTTTTTGTGTTTAAGTATTGCAAAAACAATATCAATATGCTACAATGTAACAGAACGAAATTAAAGATACTGAAAATATAATAACTAAAAAGAAAGTAGTGATGTTATGAAAATCGCAGCATATTGTAGAGTATCAACTGAAAAAGAAGCACAAATTGATTCTCTTGAAAAACAGATAGAGTTTTTTAATGAATTCACAAAGAAGAATGGTTATGAGTTGTACAAGCTATATGCAGATGAAGGAATTTCTGGAAAACAAATAAAACACAGAAAACAATTTCAAGCAATGATGCAAGATGCAAAAGCACATAAATTTGAAAGAGTTGTCGTAAAAGATGTAAGTCGTTTTGCAAGAAATACAGTAGATTTATTACAAAGTATAAGAGAATTAAAATCTTATGGAATACAAGTAGACTTCTTAAATAATGGCGAAGTTATGGAAGGTGGTTCTGAATTTATACTAACTATTTTAGGTGCAATGGCACAACAAGAGAGTGCTAATATGTCTAAAAGAGTTAAATTTGGGAAGGATATTACAGCCAAAAAAGGACGAGTTCCTAATTTAGTATTTGGTTATGATAAGATCCCAGATGAAAAATATATCTTAAAAATAAATGAAGAAGAAGCCAAAATAGTTAAAGAAATATTTGAAAGCTATGTGTATAAAGGAATGGGAACAACAAAAATCGCTTGGGAATTAAATGATAAAGGAATAAGAACTAAAAAAACAAAATCAAAATGGGTACAAACTTCTATTGTAAGAATGCTTAAAAATCCAATATACACAGGTAGAATCACAAATAAGAAATCCGAAATTACAGACTTTATAACAGGAACAAGAAAAGATTTACCAGAAGATGAATGGATTATAGTAGAAAAGCCAGAAATGAGAATTATATCGGATGAATTATTTAATAGAGCACAAGACATTTTAGCACAGAGGTCAAATGAATTTAAACTAAATAGTAAACGCGAAAAAACAGAATATGTATTTAGTACACTTATATATTGCAAACATTGTGGTTATTCGTTTAGAAGAATAAAAAGAAAATATACGACTGATGGACCAGAATATATAAGATGGGTATGTAGCGGAAGAAATTCGATGGGTGTAAACCATTGCCCTAACACAACAGTAATAGATGAAGAAGAACTATTAAATGCAATTAAAGAATATTTAAAAAGTATAATTTCTAATAAAAAGAATTTTATGAAAGCAGTTGAAAAAGAGTTTGAAAAAATAACAGCATTAAGAGAAAGTAACGAAAGAAGTGAAGAAAGTTTATTAAAAGAAATAGAAAAAGTAACAGTAAAAAAGCAAAAATATATGGAAATGTTCCAAAATGAAGTAATCAATATACAAGAATTAAAACAATATACAAATCCATTAAATGAAGATATTGCAAGACTAGAGCGAGAATTAAAACTAATTACATCAGAAATAAAAGAAAAAGATGTATTAGAAAAAGAACTAGCAAAAACAATAAGTACAGTTGATGATGTATTAAATAATGAAACAATTACAAATGCAATGTTAAAAACAATAATAGATGTAATAGAAGTTGATAGTGATTCGAATGTAGAAGTAAGACTAAAATTATTAAATGAAATTGGAAGTCAACCTACAGTAATTACTAATTTTGAAGATATAAATTCTACCGTTACGAAAAGTAACATCGGTACATAAAGATGTTAGCGAAAGATTATTAAAAATAAACCCTGCTTTGGCCTCTGAAGTTAGAGTTATTCTAGATGAAAATAAAGCAGAACGTCATATTCGTGGCGGTCAAGCAACAAAATTAAAATATCGTAATGAACACATACGAAAAGAAGCTATTTAATTTTTTTGTTAATTGCTTATATTAAAACTTTTAGGGAGTATGCTATATTTAATATTGAATTTTCAACCGTTACAGTTACAGATTATCAGAATGTACTTTTATTTTTTCGTTGACATTTACTACAAATAAGGATATAATAATTATAGGAAATGAGAGCCACAGAAATGTGTGCTACCACATATAATATGTTTTAACACCACATAGCTCTGCCAAGCATAATGTGGTGCTTTATTATTTGCTCAAAATAATAACCAAAGTTATAATTAAGGCAATTGCTATGATAGTAACTCCTACTAATCCATAGAATAGTAAGTATATTAATTGAATTAAAAATAATTCCATAGCACCACCTCCATTCTCACAGTATAAACTGTGTATGTAAAGTGGTAGCACTCACATCTGCTTATTCTCATTTCCTATAGCAAACAGTATAGTATATTTTTACTCTTTTGCCTAGCGAACAAAGTAAAATTTTATATTTTCTTATATATAAAAAACTTTCAAAATCCTTGATTATTTTCCATACCAAAGAAACACCTTCTATCTATTGACACACTAGTCAATAAATAAAAAGTGTTAGTAGACTTTTACATTTATAGTTTATTGGTTTGAAAAATGATTTATTGGTGGTAAACGTACAGTTGGGACTTTTTTACAATTTCTTGTACCTTTTGCAACTGTAGGATTACAGAATTTTATGCAGTCTTTATTTCTAGCCTTAGCTTGTCAGCTATCATTGCTATAAATTCCGAATTCGTTGGTTTTCCCTTGCTTGCAGATGCTGTATTTGCAAGGCTTTCCAGTCTTTTTTCTTTTCATTTTCTTGCCAATTTTGCTATGTGTTAATTGGTTTATTAACTTTTTGTTTATTGACTTTTCTATATAATATAACCTTAACTATAATATGTCAATACCTAAACAAAATATTTTTGTTTTTGTGGCGCGAAGTCCATGGCTTACTCAAAATTGAATATTTGACTTTTGAGGCTAAAAAAATAAGCAATAGACTTTGTTATTAGTCTACTGCTTTTATATTAGTTTATTTCAATTCTCTTATGTCTATTGTCTCATTTTGTAATTGCTCTGCTGTCTTTCCTGTTATATTAATATTACTACTTTGTAGCTTTCCTAATATATCTTCAAAATGGGTATTATTAACAGCTATTGTACTCTTAGCTGTATCACTATTTAAGTCTAGATATTCATTACTTACACGTCCTAAAAAAGATGAAGTTCTGTGTATTTCTGTAATCTCCATATTTGAATTAAATTTCATTATATCTATGAACTCAAAAGAACTTACATCAGAATAATCTTTTATGCTCATTTCTGTAAAATCTATTATTCCATAGTCTTTTCCCTTTTTTGTACTATACTTTACGTAAAAATGATTGCTACCATAACTTTCAATGCTATATACATAATAGCTTGCTTTCTTTATATTAGCCTTTATGTAGTCATATATTGTAATTTGAGGATTTACTATATTTACTATTACTTCAACCTCATTCTTGTTATTTGCTTTATCAGTTGCTGTTACTTTAACTTTTTTTGTTCCTTCTGTGGTTGTGTCTATTTCACCTAATTCAACCTTTATATTTTCTGTTGTTATATTGCCCCTTGCGTCTTCATCACTAACAGTTACAAGGTCTTCTGCCTTAATAGTATCTCCAATATAAAATGTATAAGTATTTTCCTTTAACTTAATAGTTGGTGGTGTAACATCTACTGTGTTCATGATAATAATTTCTCCAATAAAAATGATAATCGCTATCACACACAATATTGTTCCAACTATTGACATTTTATTTTTTCCTTTACTTTTTATTATTGCTATTGTTCCAAATACTGCTCCTATTACTCCAAATACTCCTCCTGCAAGTATTATAGAGGCTAATATGCCTATAATTCCTAATACTACTGCTGTAATAGCAAAACCTTTTCCTTTTTTCTTTTCTTCCATTTTTCTTACTCCTTTTTATTTACATTTCTTACTTTTTAATACTATTTATTTTACCTTGTCTGCTTTATTGCTTTTGCTAGTTCCATTGCCTGTTGTTGGATTTTATTTTGCTCATATTTTTCTATTTCTTCCATTATTCCATTTTTTAATTCATTTGCGTTCTTTACGTATCTAAATATACATTCCCCCGAAGATGATGAAATACGTATAGTTCCAAAACCTAAAATACTGTTACTAGCATAGATGTTATTTATTTTATTTATTGGTGTGTCTAATGTTTTTATGCTTATTGTTCCAACTTTTCCAACTACTCTTTTATCTGTATAATATAACCTCATATTGCTTACGTATAAAAACTGATTAATTGCCATTCCTATTGCTGGAACCATACAAAGCATATTGAGTGGAAATATATTAATATTTAAAAATAATATAACAGTAGATACTGCTAATATCACCCAAAAAATGCACGAAACATAACTTATTTCTGCTTCTCCTTTTACTTTTTTTTCTTCCATTTCTCTTACTCCTTCCTCTTTACATTTCTATCTTTTTAACGTTATGTATTTTACTTCTACATCTCCGTTACTAGCAAATTCACTTATCTTCAAAGTTATATTATCATGGTTACAATTTCCTTCTATTTGCTTATTTTCAATTTTATTGTATTCTTCCTTGTCTGTTTGAGTTACTTTAAGAGTTATTTCCCCTCTTGAATAATTGTATGTTCCATGATATTGACATTCATAATACCAACTATATATAACCTTGTTCTTTATAAGCTCAAATGTATTATAATCTTTAAGAATTAACTTGTAATTTTCTTTATTCTCTTTATCTTCATATTGCCATACTCCTATATACTTTTTAGGCACTGGGTGCGTTTTCGGCTGTTGTTCAAGTATTATTGCCACTACTCCAAGTATTACAAGAAAAAATACTATTACACTAATTCCTATTATAATTTCTCTTAGTTCTGTGTCAGTTTCTTTGTTATTGATAGTAGTTTTCTTCTCCATTTCCTTTCCTCCTTTTATTTTATATGTTTCATTCTATCATACTGCAATTTATTTTGCAATACTTTCGTATTCCTTTTTGTCTAGTATTTTTATATATGCTTTTGTGGCACAATATAATTAAGAGGTGGTCATTATGTTTGATATAGAAAAGTACAAAGATAGCAATGTAAAACTATCTATTAGGCTTCCAGAAAGTATAGACAATACTTTAAGAAAAATCGCTGAAGCAGAAAATATGAGTTTTAACAATGTTCTTGTTAGCTGTATAAAGTATGCACTTGATAATACAGATTTAACAAAATACGAAAAAAAATAAAGGTAGAGCATTATTCTGTTCTACCTTCATTTAATTTTTACTAACTTATTTTTGGGCATAGTTCGGGCCAGGAGGCATATATATATGATGACTATTATTATACTATTTTATTATTTTATATTACTATATTATATTATTTTATATATTATATTATTATATCATTTTTCTGTGTTCATCACATATACTGCCTTAGCTTTTTACCTTCCCCACCTATTGCCTTAGTGTTAATTCGCTTTTTTACACGAAAGGGACAACTTACATCTATGTGTAAGACGTGACTAATGAACCGAGACTCGTTATTTAAAACAACCTGCCCCTCCTGGCTGCCATAGTGCCTATTAAACCTATGGTCAGACAAGTACCTCAATTCAAGAAACGTGTAAGTCTGATATTAGCGCGCGCTTTTCCCGCTTCTTTTAATGCTATATCGTTTGACTTTTTGTTTTTTTCCTTAGTTAATTTTTTATTTTTTTGACTTATTATTATATTAATAGTATTTGTAATTAATTATTTTATTATTATGTATTAAACTGTTTTTATTAGTATATTTTTTACTTTTCACTTTGTCTTTTTTCCACCGCGTTTCTATTCTATTTGGTAGGTTTTAGATATTCCCAAAACCATGCCCCTAGCAATAATATTCGTGATGGTGTTTTATTACAGATATATCACTTCTTAATTGTGCAATTCCCATTCTTAGGCTTGCAATTTCTCTTTTTATTTCTGCTTGATTATTAATAATCTGTAACAATAGATTTCTTTCCGCTTCGTTGCTTTGTATTGGTATTTTGATATTCATAGTTTTTGAAATGCTATCTTCTATAATTCCTTTTAATTGCTTATCTAATGTATTCATTTTGTGCATAATCCTCTATGTTCAATTAATCTTAATTTTTCTTTTACCTCTTCTATGAATTTCTCTACAACGCAAACCGCTTCTAGTTGTTTTGTTTGTGATAGATTATTTGTTCCATTCATAAACATATAAATACTTATAGGTTGCATATTTATTATTCTTGCTAATTTTGAGTATGATAAACCATAATTTTTTCCTTCTTTTATTTTTTCTATTACTTTGTCTTTTTCTAAATTCACTTTGCAAACTCCTATATTAATATTAGCGTTCTTCCCGCTTATATATACTGTAATTATTATTTATAACAACTCTAAAAAAAAATTTTTTTGTAGAAAATTTTTTATAATATTTTACAATAGTAATTTTACCGCTATTTTAGTGTGTTTTATGCTAATAGTATAATTCACTGTTTTCAAGTGTTTTCGCCATTTTATTTTTCTGTTAGAATTTTTACCGCTAATATAGAGTGTATCTTGCTTGCATTTTGTTCATTCTTAGAGTTTTTAGCTCTATTTAAGAGCTTATAACGCTATTATAGTGCCTTTTTTTGTAATATTTGATAATATAATGTCGTATTTTATAGAAAGGACTTGATTAATTATGAAAATTGTATTTGATACAGTTACAAAACAAGCGATTTGTCCTCCTGAATTTTTTGAGAGCATTAGAAGAATTAACGACGCCTCAGAATTGACAGAGAGCACAAAGAAAGTTACGTCAGAAGATTATTTGCAAAAGATTATCAAAGAATGTTCTAAGGTCATTGTAAACAAAAGTGATATAACCAAAAGAAGGACTAGTAAAAAAAAATAGTTAAGCATACTAACTCGGTTGTATTTGGTAATACTACTAATTCACTACCAACAAAAATTGGAAACTTAGTAATTGAGCCAACAGATACAGACAACTAGCCATTTGGCATCTAATTAAATTTTAAGATAGGTATGCGTGCCTATCTTTTATTTTTCAAAGAGGAATAGAGAATGAATATTGAATATACTACTGATTATAGCAAAATAATTAAAATGTTAAGATTGCAACATCTTTACACACAACAGCAAGTTGCAGACTTGCTTAACATTTGTCAACGCACCTACGCTGATTATGAATTACGGAAATACTAGAATACCTATTGAAAGTCTAATAAAATTGGCTAAATTCTATAATGTAGATATGAATTATATTTGCGGTGTAAGTGCTAAAATAAGCGCTTTTCCCGCTTCTTAATAATCATATAAAAGGCGCGCGCGAAAGTTGAATATTTGACTTTTTCGCGCGTTTCTTCTACATAATACTTATTGTTATATCTTCGTCATTATCTATGTTTATTTCTATTATCTTCTTATTTTCATTTGCCTTAATCATATAATTTTGTAGCATATCAACTACAATTCTTCTTTCTGTTTCTATTTCATATATGTTTAGGACTTCTCTTCTTATACTATAATGGCTTACTACTTCTTGCAATACTATACTGGTTGTTATTATTCCTTTTATATCTATTTTAACCGTTTTTCCATTCATACTTTTTATTATTTCTTTTAATTCACTTTCTTTTATTTGTTTCATCTCTTTTTCCTTTCTACGCTCTTTTTAAATTCATAAGTGGCGAATATTTTTGATAATTCTTTCTTATGTCCTCGTCGTCTAAATCAAGATAACATTTTTCAGTTACTGTTACACTTGAATGTCCTAAAATTCTTGATAATGTATATATGTCCATTCCTTGCATTAAACACCTTTTTGCAAAATTATTTCTTAGCCCGTGTGGACTTGCTTCTTTTATATTCACTCTGTTACAATACTTTTTATAATTTTTTTCAAAATTACTTATTTCTAGTGGCTTATCTCTTACTTGTGTTGGAAATAGAAGATTTGTTTCTATATATCTATCTTTAAATTTAAACCATTTTTTTAATTCTTCACACATTTTCAAAGAGAAGAAAACCGTTCTTGCTTTTTTAGCCTTCGTTGTTTCTGCTCTTAGATTAATTGCCCTGTTTTTTATATCAATATCATTTATTTCTATTGCTAGTGTTTCTCCTATTCTCATTCCAGTATCAAAAATTAATTTTATTATTATATAATCTCTGTATTCTGCAAACCTACTAGTATCTAAACATTTTATTAAGTTTCTAAATTCTTCGTCATTAATAAATGGTTTCTTTTTTCTTGGTGCTCTTAATAGGCTAGTTGTACTCAATGGATTTTTTCTTATTACATAATTATCTTCCATAAAATGAAAATACACTTTTAAGTTACGTATGTAATTATTTATGGTTGAATTTTTTATTGGTTTAGCATAGTCTGTTCTATTTTGAGGCTTATTAATCTCTTTTGTATTATTATTCGTTACTACTGTATATTTTCCTCTTTCTTTTAAGTACATTATGTATTTTCTACTAACTTCCTTAGTTACCTCCTTAGTACTTGTAATTTTTTCAACATCTTCCAAATACCTTGCAAATATTTTTAATGTTGTTTCATAACTGTTCATCGTTTTTTTAGATAGTCCTTTTGAACCACAATAGCACATAAAATCCTCTATTTCATAATCGATTTTATTCATATAAAAACCCCTTTCCTATTTATGCCAATAGAAAAGCTTTTTGTTAATTTTCCATACAAAAAAAACACCTTCTATCTATTGACACACTAGTCAATAAATAAAAAGTGTTAGTAGGCTTTTACATTTATAGTTTATTGGTTTGAAAAATGATTTATTGGTGGTAAACGTACAGTTGGAACTTTTTTACAATTTCTTGTACCTTTTGCAACTGTAAGATTACAGAATTTTATGCAGTCTTTATTTCTAGCCTTAGCTTATCAGCTATCATTGCTATAAATTCCGAATTCGTTGGTTTTCCCTTGCTTGCAGATACTGTATATCCAAATATGTTTTCTACAACTGCTGGTTCTCCTCTTCCCCATGCAACTTCTATGGCATGGCGAATAGCACGCTCTACACGGCTTGGCGTAGTGTGGTATTTCTTGGCTATGTCTGGATACAGCTGTTTTGTTATTTGGTTTATTATATCGATGTCATTTACAACCATCATTATGGCTTCTCTTAAATATTGATATCCTTTAATATGTGCTGGTACACCAACTTCATGGATTATATTTGTAACTAAAGCTTCTAATCCATCTTCACTCTTTTTGTCAATTTGTTGTGGTATATCTATGTACTGGGATTTCGTTTCTTTCACAATATAGCTTCCTCTATTTGTAGAAGGCTGATAGTATTTTAACTCTTTTATTCTCTTTATTAATACTTCTATGTCGAATGGCTTTACAACATAATATTGAGCCCCTAAAGTTATTGCCTTTTGTGTTATTTTGTCTTGACCTACTGCTGAAAGCATTATACATATTGGCCTTTTTTCTAGTCTCATTGAATTTAATCTTTCTAAGACTCCTAACCCATCTAAATGTGGCATAATAACATCTAATAGTACAACATCTGGTTTTAAAGTAGATATAATGCTTAGTGCTTCCTCTCCATCTTTTGCCATTCCAACAACTTGCATAGCCTCATCCTTTTCTAGATAGTTTGCTAAAGTTGTTGCAAATTCATTATTGTCGTCAGAAATCAAAACTGTTATTTTTTCATTCACTCTTTCGTTCCCCCTATTCTTATTTACATAGTTGTAAATCTTTTACAACGTGTATTATATACGCATATTTTGCTTTTTGCAATAGTTTTTGGGAAACTTTTCCATTTTTCTTCTTACATTATTGTGCTTTTTCAACGAATTTTCGACAGATTATACCGATTTGTTTTATTTTGAATGGTAACTGCCTGTTAATTTCCATATTTTTTGATATCAATTTATTATATTCTTCTTCATTTAATTCTATTTTTTGAATTATATTTTCTGAATACTCTGTTTCTACAATTTTTATATTATTTTTGTCACAATAATATTTAAATTTCTCGTTTTCTGAGTATTCTATTTCTATGCTTGCTTGTAATCCATTTTCAACTTCTATTATTTTTCCATTTTCTATTGATGCTAATGCAGCGTTTGAATATGCTCTTGTAAGGCCACCCGTTCCTAATAATATTCCACCAAAATATCTTGTTACTACAATCAAAACATTGTTAAGATTGTTTTTTCTTATAACATTTAGAATCGGCGCCCCTGCAGTTCCAGATGGTTCTCCATCATCACTACTCTTTTCTAATACATTTCCTTCTTTATCAACGACACTAAACGCAAAACAGTTGTGCTTTGCGTCATAGTATTTCTTTTTTATTAAATTGATTTTTTCTTCTGCTTCTTCCTTGCTCTCTATATGGCAGCTATTTGCAATAAATCTAGATTTTTTCTCTACAATCTCCGCAGTAGAAGCTTCTTTTAAAGTACAAAAATTCAAACTAAAATCCTTTCTGCTACAAGAAGTTAAATTATAATACATACAAGAAATAATTTACGTTTTTGTATAATCCGAATGAGCCTTCGCCTAGAGGAGCTTGCATGCTCCGACCAAGAAGGGCATGATGGATTTTCAAAAACAAATTATTTCTAGGTGTATAGTATTAAACTTCTGAACCTGCTGTAAATCCTGTAGAATATGCAATTTGCAAGTTGAACCCTCCAGTATATGCGTCCACATCTATTATTTCTCCTGCAAAGTACAAACCTTCAACTATCTTTGATTCCATTGTTTTTGGATTTATTTCTTTTACATTTATTCCACCCGAAGTTACAATTCCTTCTTCTATGGGTCTAAATCCAGATATTGCAATAGTAAAGTTTTTTAGGAGTTTTACTAGGTTCATTCTTTCTTCTCTTGTAATCTCGTTTACTTTTTTATATGGATTTATTTTTGATAATTCAACTGCCGTATCAATCATTTTTTGTGGCAATAAATTGTTTAAACAATTTTTGAATTCTTTGTTCTTTCCTTCTAAAAAGTCTCTTTGTATTCTGTTATCAAGTTTTTCTTGTTGTAATGCTGGTTTTAAATCTATTACAAGCTGTATTTTTCCTTCTTTTAAGAGGTTTTCTACATTTTTATATCTTAGTAAATGTGCTGATGAACTCAATATTGTTGGTCCAGATACTCCAAAATGTGTAAATAACATTTCTCCAAAATCTTCATATATTGTCTTGTTTTTGTTTGTATCAATCAATTTTATTTGAACATTTCTTAGGCTTAAGCCTTGCATTTTTTTACAAATATTTAAAGATTCGCCTTCTGCTGTTAATGGAACAAGTGATGGTTTTACAGGCACTATTGTATGTCCTAATTTTTGAGCGATTTCATATCCGTCTCCAGTTGAACCTGTTGCAGAATATGTTTTTCCACCAGTTGCAAGAATTACTCTATCTGCTAAAATTTTCTTTTGTCCACCATTCTCATCTTTGTATATTACACTTACTACTTTATTTTCTTTTGTCTCTATTTCCACAACTTTGGTGTTAAATTTTATTTTTACTCTTTTATTTTTTAGCTCGTTTTCAAAAGCCTTTAATACATCGAGTGATTTATCTGAAGTTGGAAATATTCTATTTCCTCTTTCTTCTTTCACACTGATACCGTGCTCTTTTAAGAAATTGATTATATCTAAATTCGTATAATTATCAAAAGCACTATACAAAAATCTGCCATTTCCCGGAACATTCTGTATAAAATCCTTCATATCTAAGCTACTCGTTATATTACATCTGCCTTTACCTGTAATAAGTAATTTCTTACCTAATCTATCATTTTTTTCTAGCAAATAAACTTCATTTCCATTTTTGCTAGCAGTTATCGCAGCCATCATTCCAGCTGGACCACCACCAATTACTACAACCTTCATTAAAAATCCCCTCTCCCAGAACCAAAATTAATCATACTGCAAAACAATTTCCATTTTTGAAAAACAAGGTCAAGCTCGCCTTTTGAGGAGTCCGAAGTAGCTCCGACCAAGAGCGCCGTACCGAAGTTTAAAAAAATTGAAATTGTTTCGTATGTATTATGTTCTTAAATTTTATTATTGGGCGATTGCCTTTATTAATCCTAATTTTCCATATTCATATGTTAATGCACCTTGTTGGAACCCAACAAATGGAGCTCTTAGTGGTCCATCGCAAGATAATTCTATTGAAGAACCTTGTGTGAAACTTCCAGATGCCATTATTATTTGGTCTTGGTACCCTGGGGTATCACATGGTTCTGGCAAAGAGTCTGAGTCTACTGGCGAACCAGCTTGTATTCCTTGGCAGTATTTTATTAATTTTTCTCTATCACCAAATTCTATAGTTTGAACTATGTCTACTCTTTCTGCATCAAATCTTGGTTCTACTTTGTAGCCCAACATTTCCATTACTTTGCTGGTTAATATTGCTGTTTTTATGCTTGCTTTTACAACACTTGGTGCTAAAAATAATCCTTGCAAAAGACTTCTGTTTATACCTAAAGTTGGGCCAACTCCTTTTCCTTCTCCTGGAACTGTCAATCTTTCTGCTGCAAGCTCTACTAAATCTTTTCTACCTGCTATGTATGCACCATTTGGAGCAATTCCTCCACCTAAATTTTTTATAAGTGAACCTACTATTACATCAGCTCCTACTTCTAATGGCTCTCTTTTTGATACAAATTCACAATAGCAGTTGTCTATCATTATTATTACGTCTTTGTCTACTTCTCTTATTGCTTTAATTACTCTTTCAACTTTATCTAATGAAATACTCTTTCTTAAAGCATAACCTTTTGAGCGTTGAATTTCTATTAATTTTACTTTTGACTGTTTTAATCTTTCTGTTATTTTTTCATAATCAAAGTCGTCGTTTATTAAATCGATTTGTTCATATTTTACTCCAAATGATTTTAAAGAACTTGGATTTTCTGCAATTCCAATTACTTCATCTAGTGTATCATATGGCTTACTATTTATGCTTAACATTGTATCACCAGGTCTTAAAAAAGCAAATAATGCAACTGTTAAAGCATGTGTTCCAGATATAAATTGACCTCTTACGATACAGTCCTCTGCCTTTAAAACATCAGCGAAAACCTTTTCTATTTTTTCTCTTCCAATATCTCCATAACCATAACCTGTAGTACTTCCAAAATCCGTTTCACTTACTCTATTTTCTTGAAAAGCTTTTAATACTTTTTCACTATTAAATTCACATATTTCTTCAGCCTTTTCAAACTCTTTTGATAACTCTTTTTCAGCTGAATTTACAAGTTCTCTGGCACTTTCTAAATTATAATTTCCCATTTTCAACCTCCATTTTATTAAACATATTGCAGAAATAATTAATGTAATTATTCCTGCATTCTAATTTTATTGAACTTCATTTGTAAAATATGCCACCTCATATAGACTACTTACCTCATAATACTCGCCTATAAAGTTTGGTGCATATTCATTTAATTCATATGTTGGTGCTTTTACTTCGTTTCCTTTAGAATCCACTACGCCCCATCTTCCATTTTGCTTAACAGCTCCAAAGCCATATTCATTAAGGTCTATTGCCATATCATATTTAAAATCTACAACTGTATTTCCATTTTTGTCAACATATCCCCATTTGCTATTTTGTTCTTTTGCAAATATTTCGTTGTTTGTGAATATGTCTTTTGCATCTTTTTTGTTTCCGTCATAGTCTAAATAAGCTATTCCATTTGCTGATGTTACTTCAAGATAGTTGTCTTTTATATAAACTCTGATATCCGTTAATTCTAATACCTTTTCCATTTTTTTATTATATATTTCGGATGTTTTTGTGTTTGAATCTATTGTTTGTATTATGTTTGTTCCTTTTATATTTTGAATTGTATCCTTTTCTATTGGTATTACTGTATTACCACTAACATCTAGCACTCCAGATTTTCTACCATTTGATACTATAAAGTAATCTCCAAATGCATATGAAATGTTTGAATATTTATTTTCTATTACCGATATTTTGTTTTGATCTACTACCCCATATTGATTGTTTCTGTCTATTGTTATGCTATATTTTCCATTTGCAACTTTTTCTACACTCTTGTAGCTGTCATCACTCTGCAAAGTTCCTGCAACATCAAATACCAATAGTTTACCGTCTTTTTCTGCATTTAAATAGCTGCCTGCAAATGTAATATTTTCATATTGAATTGGCAATATCATGCTTCCATCTAAATCGTATACTCCCTGTTTTGCATTTTGTTGCAATACAAATATTTTGTTTTCACTATCAAAGTCAATGTCTTCATATTGATTATCTATAAGTGTTTGGCCATTTTTTAATACTCCTGCCATTCCATTTTTATACGTTATTAAATATACTGTTTCATCATCTTTTAAAGCTGTTATTCTTTTTACATTTGTGTAAATTGTATCTAGTGTTTGTCTATTCTTATAATTTATATAACCATATCTATAGCCATTGTCTGTTCTTACATTTACTATATAGCCTGCTTTTTCATATTTTGTTTCTTCGTTATAATATCCATCTGTTGTAATCGAGTTGTATTCTGGTTCTACAATTTCTTCTCCATTTATATCTATAAGTCCATATTTTCCGTCTTTTTTAACTCTTAATACTCCATCTTTATATTCTAATGTTTCTATGCTGTCATAAACTGCCGATGTTATTTCTTTACCATCAATGCTAACCAATCCGTACTTTTCACCATTTTGATACTTCAAAATTTGAGTTTGATACGTATTAGAAATTGATGTATTGTTGTTTGGGATAGCTTGTACATTTTTGTATTTTGTTAAAACTTCTTTGTTATTTGCATTTAGTACCTTCGTAGTTCCATCTTTGTTAACACAAATGAATATTGCCTTAGAAGGGTTTGGTATCTGAATAGAATCATATTGTGGTTCTATTATTGTCTTTCCAGTCTTGTCTATTACTCCTGCTTTTTCTCCAATAAGCGTAGAAAAATAGTTATATTCTGTTACTTCTTCTAATTTTATCTTTTTATTTTTACTAATATTTTTAGCCACCACAACAATTATTATTACCACCAATATTAGAAACAACAGTCTGAATAAAGCTTTTTTATTAGCTTTTTTTCTCTTATTTTTTCCATTCTTTACTGTTTTTCTTAAATCATCTGGATTATTAACTTGATTTCTACTCATTACAACTTCTCCCTTTCATTTTTGCTTTTTCTAACGTACAATTTCAAATTATTTTTCAATCACTGCATCTGTTTGAATATCAAAGTAAAACTCGATACCATTCTCTCTATTTACTGCACCATATTTTGAATTATAATTATTCATTATTGCTTTAACAAGTGCAAGCCCTATTCCTGTACCACCATCAGCCCTATTTCTAGACTCATCAACTTTATAAAATCTTCCCCAAATTCTTTCTAGATTTTCTTCTGATAATGTATCTCCTGTATTAAATACCGATATTTTTACTTTATGCTTTTCTTTATCTTCTTTCAATCTTATTTCTATATATTTTTCACCATTTACTTCTCTAGTATGCTTAATCGCATTAGTAAAATAGTTGGTAAACGCTTGTTCAATGTAAAATTCATCAGCATAAACATTTACTTTTTTATCTGCTTCGAATCTTACTTCTTTTATGCCCTTTTCCTCTAGCATAACACTGCATTTTCTTACTACTTCTTGTATTAACTCACAAATATTGAAAGTGTCGTTATTGAACTCTCTCTTTCCATATTCTAGCTTCATAAGTTCTAGTAATTGTCTTACTAGCTTATCCATTTTATTAGACTCATCTAAAATAACTTCTGCATAATATTTTCTAGATTCATCATCAGCATTTACATTTTCAACTAATCCTTCTGCATACCCTTGTATCAATGCAATTGGCGTTTTCAACTCGTGTGATACATCAGAAATAAATTGTTTTCTCATTTCATCTATTTTAGATTTTTCTTCTATGTCTCTTTCTAGTTCTATATTACTACTACGTAGTTGTTTTATTGTTCCTTCCAGCTTTTGAGACATCAAATTTATACTTCTGCCAAGTTCATCTATTTCATCATTAGACCCTGTCAGTTCATATTTTTGGCTAAAGTCTAATTTAGACATCTTATTTGCAATGACATTCAATTCTAGTATTGGGTTGGTAAACCTTCTAGAAACATACGAAACTGCAATTCCGGCTATTGCAATGGCAATTACACCAATTATCAACAATAGATTATTAGAAATTCTAACGCTCTCTTCTATTGCAGAAATAGGAATTTGAATATAAATCTTATATCCGTTATCTAATTCACCGGATAGCAATATGCTATTTAGGCTAGTAGTTGTTACTTTTTTTATCTCCATGTTACCATTCGAATACAAAACTCTTTCTCTTTTTCCAAATAGTTTCAGCCTATTATTCTCTGAATTTTGGCTAATCATATTTGAAAAATTTTCGTTAGTAGAAAATACCAACATGTAATCTTCATTTTCTACCATTATATCAAAATTATTAGCTAGTGCATCATTTCTTATCTTTAAGAGAATTGAATTTTCATTATTATTATACATATCGTTAATTTTATTGTACTCTTTTTTTACAGAATTTATTTTAGAAACCATGTAAAAAGTCTCTAATACCATGCTGTTCATTATAACCAGCAATGCAACAATAAATATTACTATGACACTGAGTGTAATAAAAAGCTTTACACGGACGGATTTAAATTTTTGCTTTGATTTTGCCATTTTTAATTCCTTTCTTTACTACTTTTTAACTTCAAACTTATATCCAATTCCTCTTATTGTTTCTATATATTTGCCTTTTTTCCCTAATTTATGTCTTATCTTTTTAATATGACTATCTATCGTTCTAGAATCTCCATAATAGTCGTAGTTCCATACATTATTTAATATTTTATCTCTTGATAATGCAATTCCTTGGTTTTCTACTAAATATACCAATAGCTCATATTCTCTTAGACTAAGTTCTATTTGCTTTCCGTCAACCGAAACAGTTCTTCCCTGATTATCTATTTGAATGCCACCATAGTCTTTTACTTCTTTATTGTCTCCTGCTGTTCTTTTTAATATTGCCTCTACTCTTGCAACAAGTATCTTAGGGCTGAATGGCTTAGAAATATACTCATCCACGCCTAACTCAAAGCCGAACAATTCATCTTGTTCCTCACCTCTTGCTGTAAGCATCATAATTGGCACCTTAGAAGTTTGTCTAATCTGTCTTAGTACAGACCACCCATCTAATTTTGGCATCATTACATCCAATAGTATTAATCTTATTCTATTTTGATTTTCAGAAAACAACTTTAAAGCTTCCTCTCCATCGGCAGCTTCCATTGTATTATAATTTTTTTGTTTCAAGAAATCTTTAATAAGCTTTCTCATTCTTTCCTCATCATCAACTATTAAAATACAATCATTTTCCATTTTTATACATTCCTTTCCCAAAATATTTTATCAGTATAATTTTAAAATATCTTTGTGTCTTAAATATGAACATTTAGCAAAATCTACTATTCTTCTGGTTTTTCTTTAATATAAACATTTTGTCCCGGATATGATAGTTTTACGTTTTCTGATTCTAGTACTTTTAGTATTTCCAAATTCACACCATCTTTAAATGCCTCAAATTCGTCATACCCCGTCTGAATCGAATTTAAATATATAAATATTTGTATTCCCTCAAGTTCAATACTTTCAAAATGTACATGTATAGAATCTGGCACTATCTGTGGATTTGTTTTTAATGCAAATTCTATTTTTTTCAACAATCTTTTTACTGTTGCTTCTGATGTATTTAATGGTAAATTTAATGTCGTTGAGTAACGTCTCTTATCTATGTTTCCCCAATTTTTTACGAAGCTTTCAACCACTGTTGAGTTGTTTATTGTAATAATTGTATTATCTACTGCTTTTATCTTTGTGCTTCTAAATGTTATATCTATTACAGTTCCAGAATAATCTCCAACTTCAATCCAGTCTCCCACAGAAAACGGTTTATCTGTAATTATTGCAAATCCACCAAATAGATTCTTGGCAATATCTTGCGCAGCAAATGCAATTATAACACTTGATATTCCAAGTCCTGTTACTAAGCCTCCTAAATTATATCCCAGCTCCAGTAATACTAAATATATTGCTATAAAGTAAATTACGGCTTTTGCAATCTTGCTAACAAAATTATTTAATTGCTTATCTCCATTATATTTCGTTTTTTCTTCTAGCTTTTCAAATATTATAGATTTTGGATTGAATATGTCTGCAAGGCCATTTGAAACGCATATTATCAGTGCAATCTTATACAATTTGACTAGTGTAATATTTGCCTCTGATGATAAGTTTAACAGCATAACGGCAATATAAATTCCAGTAACTTTAATTATTCTACTTAAAGGCTTATAAAAAGCATTTTGCTTGATCTTTTTCTTATCTTTTTCCTTTAAAGAAAACAATCTAATTATCACATAACTTATCAAATTGCTTATCATAAAAAACAATGCTATTACAATTACAGAAATTGCTACGTCTAATAATGTTTCCTTATTCAAATTTTTAACTTTATCAACTAAACTCTCTATTATATTCATGTTATTTAAATACAAAGTTCTCCTTTCTTTGGTTTTTGCTTGTTTCTAATAATCCTGCCTATCTTGCTTCTTATTCCATTCTATAAAGGGATATTCACAACATGGATTTTTAAGCTGTTCTTCATTTATTATGTCGTTTTCACCTTTTATATATTCTTGAATTCCTTCATCTCTAAATCCACTGCTAACAGCGCTATCATAACTTTGTGAATAATATATTGTCTTAATGTCGGCCCAACAAGCAGCCGATAAGCACATAGGGCAACTCTTTGCTGTTGTGACTAAAATACAATTTTCCAAAGACCTTGTATTTAAAGCCTTGCAGGCACTTCTAATTGCATTTACTTCTGCATGTGCAGTCGGATCTTTTGATGCAATTACTGTATTTCTTTCTATTAGCAGAATAATATATTTGCCATTTTCTTTTTTGTAAATTATTCCGGCTCCGAATGGACCTCCAATGTTATTTTTAACCCCATCTATAGCATATTTTGAAGCAAGTTCATACACTTCATTTACACATTCCTCAAGGTTATCATATTCATTATTTTCAATTTCATAATTAAACATATATCCATTCTTCCTTTCACTTTAATTATATTTTTCTTGTTAAATAAAATATTCCATATCTATTATACAATATTTTTCGATTTTTTCCACTTTTTTCTTCGATTTTTTTAATTTTATGGTATAATTACATCATGAATAAGAATTTTAGGAGTGATTTTTTTGAAAACAAATGAAACAATGATGCAATTTTTCGAATGGTACCTTCCTTCTGACGGAACTCTTTGGAAAACTGCTGTAAATGAAGCACCATATCTTGCAAAAACGGGAATAACACAAGTCTGGTTTCCACCAGCATATAAAGGAAACGGCGGCAAAGACGATGTCGGTTATGGCGTTTATGATTTATATGATTTAGGAGAATTTGACCAGAAAGGTTCTATTGCTACAAAATACGGAACTAAGGTTGAATATCTTGTTGCAATAAATGCTATGCACAATTATGGAATAAAAGTTTTAGCCGATGTAGTATTTAATCAAAAAATGGGAGCAGACGAAACCGAAGATGTAATCGCCATAGAAGATAATCCTCAAAATAGAGCTGAATCCCTTGGTGAACCTAAAGAAATTACAGCTTGGACTAAATTTACTTTTCCAGGTCGTAATGATATGTATTCTTCTTTCAAATGGAATTGGACACATTTTCATGGAACAGACTGGGATGAGAAATCACAAAAAAGCTCTGTTTATAGATTTTATGGCAAGCATTGGGACGAATTGGTTGATAAAGAAAATGGTAATTTCGATTATCTAATGGGGTGTGATGTAGACTTAAATAATGTAGATGTTGTCGAAGAGCTTACAAATTGGGGAAAATGGTATTTACAAACAACAAATGTAGATGGTTTCAGAATGGACGCTGTAAAACATATACGTGCATCTTTCTTTGAAGATTGGCTTGAAGAATTGCGCGAGTTTTCTTCAAAACCTCTATTTACTGTTGGAGAATATTGGAGTAACAATCTTGAAGCTTTACAAAATTACTTAAAAACTACAAATAATGCCCTTTCACTATTTGATGTTCCGCTTCATTACAATTTATTTAATGCCTGTCACAGTAATGGAACTTATGATATGAGAACAATTTTTAACAACACATTAGTTGCAAAAAATCCAAATTCAGCAGTTACATTTGTAGATAACCACGATACAGAACCTGGGCAAGCTTTGCAATCTTGGATTGATGATTGGTTTAAGCCTCTTGCCTATTCTCTAATTTTACTTAGAAAAGATGGCTTGCCTTGTGTATTTTACGGAGATTACTATGGAATTCCAGCTAAAAAAGTATCAGCTAAAAAAGACTGGTTGGAAAAATTAATATTTGCAAGAAAAAATTTTGCATATGGTTCACAAATAGATTATTTTAACGACCCACACATTATAGGCTGGGTTCGTACCGGAGACCGTGAAAGAGAAAATTCTGGAATGGTCGTAATAATGACAAATTCAGATGGCGGATGTTTACAGATGAATGTCGGAAAAAATCTTGCTAACTCAGTATTCTACGATTATACAGGCAACATGAAAGAGTCTGTTTACGTTGACCAAGAAGGAAATGGAATATTCTATGTAAATGGCGGAAGTGTGTCAGTTTGGGTAAAACAAAATTTAGAATAATTTTAACTTTATATATTTTTGCAAATTTAATATTATATTAATAAAAAGAAATAATTTTTATTTTGGTGTTCACAAAACTAAAATTATTTCTTTTATTTTATTATTTTTCTATTTTCTTGCAATTAAAGCTTTTATTTTTATTCCCTGTTCTTTAAACATTTTCTCATGTTCTGTTTCTATATTTCTATCTCCATTCCAGAAATCTTGCTCATTTGCCAAATCATATGTTACTTTTTCAATTTCAAATCCCGCTTCTTTAAAATACAGTAAACTTTCAGTAAACAAATTATCATCATCAGTCTTAAAATATATTTTTCCTCCATCTACTAAAAATTGTTTATATTTTTCCAATTGTCTTGTATGTGTTAGTCTTTTCTTATGATGTTTTCCTCTTGGCCAGGGATTGCAAAAATTTATGTATATTCTATCTATTTTATCATTTTCATCAAATACATTTAAAATTCTATCTATATCATACCTAGAAATTAATACATTGTTTATCTCTTCATTTTTCTCGGCATACACTTCTTCGATATTTCTTTTAGCAAGTCCTAGCATAGCATCTACTAAATCTATTGCAATATAATTAATATTTAGATTTTCACTCGCAATTTGTGATATGAATCCACCTTTTCCACAGCCTAGTTCTACATATAAAGGGCTATTATTTTCAAATAAAGTTCTCCACTTACCTTTATATTTTTCAGGTTCATCTATATAAAATTTACTTGCTTCCAATTCTGGTCTTGCCCATTTCTTAAAACGTATTCTCATAATTGTTCCAACTTTCTAATAAAAATTCTTTCATATTATACACAATATTTGCTAAGAAATCAATATTCGCCCAAAAAGGGGCGTCCCTCTTGGGCGAAATTTAAGTTAGATTATTTTACATATTCATTTAAAGGTTTTATTCTGTATTCTAAGTCTCCTAGTTTTTCTGTTGTTACATATCCTGCTGGTGCATTTATTACATCTGGAATTCTGTTTACTACAGAAGCACATGTAAGTTCAACTGTTGCTGGTTTTGCAACTGTAATTGTTGTATCTGGCTCTCCATATACTGTCCATTCATTTTTATCGTATTCTTCTGGAGAATATACTTTTCCTATACATTCACTTTCTATTGTTATTCCCTCTTCTGTCTGCGTTGTTACAACAGCACTCATTCCAGTTGCATCTCCTGCTTTTACTGTTGTACCTAATGTTGATGAGTATATATCTTCTTTATAGGTTGTTGGTATTGTTTTTTGTGTTTGAGATTTTATTGTTAAACCTAGTTTTGAGCATAACCATCCATTTACATTCCACATATATGATGGTAAATAATTTCCTGATTCTATTATTTTTTGTCTTTCTTCATCACTTATCCTATCAACTGAAGCAACTTGCTTATCAAATTCATCAAGTGTTAGCCCTGATCCATGAGCTTTTGCCAAAGCTATTCCATAATCTTCTACATTGTAGCTTGAGCTTCCTTTTATTTTAGTAATTTTTTGTGTAGAACCTGCTATTGAAGTGATTAATTGTCCCCAATAAATGTCTTGATATCCACTTCCTGTAATTGTACATCCTGTTTGTTTTGCTAAATCATCAATCTCTTTTGTGGCTTGAGGGTTCGAGTTCCATGGGAAGAAAGCTTCCTCACATGTAGTAATGGCATTTACGCCTAATTTTGCGCATAACATCAATGCATCTTTAACATCATTTAATAGGCTCATTGTTGTAACTATTGCAATATCTGGTTTTAAAGTTCTAATCGTTTCTTCTGCATTTTCCAAAGCCGTAACTTTAACACCCATCTCAGATTTTCCCATTATTGTTCCAATATCTTTTCCAATTGCATTTGGATTAATATCAATTGCACCAACAACTTCTCCTCCTTTTTCTAATACATAACGCATCGTGTAAACAGCCATCTTTCCTGTTCCAAATTGAACCACTCTTACTTTTCTGTCCATAAATAAACCTCCTATAATTTAACTTTTATATAAATATTATAACTTAATATAAATATTATATACTTTTAAAATGTAGTAAAATTCTTAAAAAATTTAATAATGCCCTGAAAAATCCCAATTATTATATCTGTAATTATCTTTACTATCAAATTTGTATTATATAAATTTATCATATATTCATGCGTTGGTGGAATTAACCATAAAACTCCAAATATTACAACTAAAACTCCAATTACCAGTATAATTGTTAGAAAATCTTTAAGAGTCCATTTATGTTTTATTTTATATCCCAAACTTCTAAAATAATCTTCATATTGTTTTCTATATTCTGCATTTGCTTCTTTTTGAACTTCTTTCATAATTTTACGTTGTTCTTTTTTACTTAAATTTGCATACGCTTTTCTCCAATCAAAATCTTGATTATTGTAATTGTTCTCACTTATTGGCTCTGTATTAATTGAATTGTTAAACTGCATATCACTTTCATATTTTACACTTTGAGTACCCGAATTATTCTGATAGTCTATATATTCTTCTTGTTTTTTGCGTTCATCTTCTGCTTCAAGTTTTTCATCATATTCTTTGCGTTTTTGCTCGTCACTTAAAACATCATATGCTTCATTAATCTCTTTCATTCTTTTTTCTGCAATCTCTTTATTTTCAGCAGTTTGCAAGTCTGGATGGTATTTTTTTGCCAGTGTTTTGTATGCTTTTTCAATAACTTCTTTAGACGCTTTTCGGCTTACTTCCAATATATCGTATAATGTTTCCACATTTCCTCCAAAATTTTTAATATATTGTAAGTATATCATAGTTAAAAATTAATGTACAGAAGTTTTATTAAATAAAAAATCGTCCAACAGAAAATATGTTTTTACTCTTCTACTAATTCTTGTTTATATTTTATAAATTTTCTATTTCCTGTTCAGTTAACCCAGTTATTCTACTTATATCTTTTATGCTCATTTCTCTTTTAAGTTTTTTGGCAATTTGAATGATCCCCTGTTTGAATCCTTGTTCGAGTCCTTGTTCGAGTCCAGCTTTTCTTTGCTTTCTTATTTCTCTATTAATTATTCTTGATGCATTTGTCATAATTTCGTCTCTCCCTTCTATATTTCTTATTTTTTCTATAAATTCATTCATTATATTTTTATCTTCTGTTTCACTCAGTTCATACTTTATCAATTTTTCCAATTGTAAATTATCAAAAGTATTTTTTTCTTTTTGAATATTTATTATATCTTCTATATTTTTATACAATTCTTCTTTATTTTTAGATTTTTCTATTAGCATTGCTTTAGAAATTATTAGATTATCTTCCAATAATTTTTCTTTGCTAAATTTATTAGCATCTATCAAGGTGTACTCCAACCAATTTTCTTGATATCCTTCTATTGTTTCTTCAATATCATTTATTGATAGCTTTTTCCATTTTCTTTTTCCTGTATACAATACTATTGGTATTACTGTAGGAATTTTGTAGCCTTGTTCTTTAAATCTCTTTTTATCTATTGCAGACTCTATTATGGCACATTTGTAACGTAATATTCTATATGGCATTTTTATATCTACACTTGACTGGTGCTCTATTAATATAAATGCGTCTTTATTCTTTATTTTATATACAATATCTGCTTCTATATTGTTAAACTCCGATGTTCTAAATTCTTTTTCGTATTTTTCTATGTCATCTTCTATTAAATTTAAATGCAAAAAGCTATTTATAAATTCGACTGTTTCCTTTTTGTCAGATAGTATTTCTTTAAACATTTTATCATGTTTTTTATTTATACTATATTTTTCTGTATTCTCTTTTAAAATATATTTATTTTCTCTTTGTTTTTCTTCTTCATCTTCCTCTATTATAATATCTGCACATTTTTTTAGCATTTTATTTATCTTTTCCTTATTTTGCAAATAAAATGCTCCATTAAAACCCATAATATCTTTTCCATCTACTGTTTTCAATCCAGTTGGAACATA
>JABLTL010176834.1_pt1 | contig 31778 bp, 24 predicted proteins | sample 7160151 | NCBI WGS metagenome assembly JABLTL01 (sample SAMN14651223, study PRJNA627086) | human gut metagenome | isolation source: feces | host: Homo sapiens
CATTAAACAAAAAGTCCGCGCCTTTTCAGACAACGGACCTCGATATAAAATTTCAATGTAAAATTAAAGTGTGCCACCCGCCGGTAACGTAACTGTCGCCTATCAGCAACAGTCAGAACGGCGAATTTGAAGCGGCGCATTGCCTCCCGCCGGTAACGTAACTGTCGCCTACCGGCAACAATCAGAACGGCGAATTTACAGTAGCTTTCAGCCACAAGCGGCACATTGCCGCCACCCGCTTACTTAGTGCCGAACAGTCTGTCGCCCGCGTCACCTACACCCGGAGTGATGTAAAGATCCTCGTTAAGTCCGTCATCAAGCGCACCGCAGTAGATCTCAACATCGGGAAAAGCCTTCTGTATAGCGGCGATACCCTCGGGAGCGGCGATAATGCACATAAACTTTATAGAACGTGCGCCGGCTTCCTTTACCTTCTGTATAGCGTGTACTGCCGATGTACCTGTAGCAAGCATGATATCTGTGATGATTACGTCACGCTCGTCAATATCGAACGGGAGCTTGCAGTAATACTCGTTTGCAACAGTTTTGTCCGATCCGCCTTTTCCTCTGAATATACCGATATGACCTATCTTAGCGGCAGGAACAAGCGCGGTAGCACCCTCGATCATACCAAGACCTGCACGGAGAATAGGCACAAATGCAAGCTTTCTGCCCGAAATAACGTTAGACTCTGCAATAGCTATGGGTGTCTGTATCTGCACCTTCTTCAGGGGCAGATCTCTTGTTGCCTCATAGCACATAAGCATTGAAATTTCGCTTACAAGCTCTCTGAATTCCTTTGCGCCCGTGTTCTTATCTCTTAAAAGAGATACCTTGTGCTGTACCAGAGGGTGGTCGCAGATGTGGAGTTTTTCGTTTGCCATAACATACTCTTTTCTCCCTATGGGTAAATGGATTTTTATTTTGTTAGTCCTGCCGTGATTTTCATAGGGAAAAATCCGCAGTTTTTAAATACTTATTCAGTTTGTAAAAAGTCTGTTTTTATAAAAATAGAACAATTTCTCAATCCCTATCCCCAAACCCCTTTCCCCTGGAAAGGGGCTGAGTGTGGGGCTGCCGCCCTCACCCCGCTTGGGGCTACGCCCCAAACCCCATTTTAATAAGTTGTATAAGTTCCTCGACAGACTGTTTAAATACTTACTTATTCTCAAGCGCCATCATCTTGTCAACTCTTGCTGCGTGTCTTCCGCCCTCGAACTCTGTTGACAGGAACACTCTTACTATCTCCTCAGCCGTACCCGGTCCTATGACCCTGCCGCCCATGCACAGAACATTAGCGTCATTGTGCAGACGTGTGTACTTAGCCGTATAATAATCCTGGCATAAAGCCGCACGGATACCCTTTATCTTGTTTGCCGATATACTGATACCTATTCCGGTACCGCATATCAGAATGCCCTTATCGCATTCTCCGCTTGTGATCTTCGCACAGGTCTTTTCTGCAATGTCGGGGTAATCCGCTCTCTCTCCGTCACAGCCGCAGTCGATATACTCGACCTTAAGCTCATCAAGGAACTTCTTTACCTCGCACTTTAATGCGTATCCTGCGTGATCGCTACCTATTGCCAGCATTCTCACTCTTTCCTTTCTTTATATGCGTCAGCATTCTTTGCCATAAGCTCACGCTGAGCCTGCGGCAGCTTAAGATACATCGGCATAAGCTGCTCGGGTGATAACTGCGGCGCATCAACAGCCGCAAGGCACACTCCGTAGCCCGTCTGATATCTTAACGGATCGGGGGCGATCTTTACATTTTCCATTCCCTCGTTATCCGTTGCTTTTTTCATTATAAATGCGCCGTCACCGACAAGCATTATATCATCGTCATATTCCGACAGCATTCTTGCCGCTTCGTCTGTCTTAAGGCACTCTTCCTCTGTCAGCCTTTCAACCTTGCCGTCCTCAATGCGGAACAGCGCAACGTACACCTGATTGCACCTTGCGTCTATTGCAGAGCATACAACACAGTCGTAAGCCGTAACGTTATACGCCATAGCTTCAAGTGTTGAAACCGCTGCGCAAGGCTTTGACAATGCAAAAGCAAGCCCTTTTACCGCCGATATGCCTATACGCAGTCCTGTGAAAGACCCCGGACCGTTCGCCACTGCAAAAAGCCCTATATCCTCCATAGAAAGCTCTGCATTTCTGACAAGATCCCTTACAACAGGCATCAGCGTAACGCTGTGCGTAAGCTTGTTGTTTATCACCGTACTGCCGAGTATCTGCTGCTTTTCCGTATCATACACGGCGGCACAGCAAGGAGCGGCGGCGGTGTCGATACCGAGTATCAGCATAGTTCCTCCTGTGGGATATATTCTATTATTCTTGAATTATCCCCTGTTTTAGTGATATTCACACCGCACCTGCCGTCAAGATACGAGGCAAGCTCCGGTATGTTCTCGCTCCACTCTATACACATTATCCCGCCCCTGTCGAGGTAGTCGAAAAATCCGATAGCGTACAGATCGTCGAGCGTGTTTATTCTGAAAAGGTCAAAGTGGAAGATCGGCACATCGCCCTCATATTCGTTCACAAGAGCGAAGGTCGGGCTTGTGACATCGTCTGTACTGCCAAAATATTCCGCTATACCCTTTGTTAAATGCGTCTTTCCCGCACCCATTTCACCGGTATACAGCACACAGTCGCCTGCTTTTAAGTATGCGGCTATCTTTTTGCCGATCTCAACCGTTTCCTCGGGCGAGCTTGAAATAAACCGTTCCATCAGAACAGACCGCTTATCTCGCCGTCTGCGCTTACATCTATCTTGTTTGCGGCGGGAACCTTAGGCAGTCCGGGCATTGTCATAATGTCGCCCGTAAGCGCAACCACAAATCCCGCGCCCGCCGACAGCTTAACGTCACGGACAGTTATAGTAAAGCCCTTCGGGCAACCGAGCTTTGTCGGATCGTCCGATAAGGAATACTGCGTCTTCGCAACGCATACAGGGAGCTTGTCAAAGCCGATAGCTTCAATTTCCTTTATTGCCTTTTCCGCACCCGTTGTGTAATTAACACCGTCCGCACGGTATATCTCCCTTGCGATTATATCCAGCTTTTCCTTTATGGACAGCTTTTCGTCATATATAGGAGCAAAGCTTGTCTTGCCCTCGTTTTCATTTATTGTATCTATAACTGCATTCGCAAGCTCGATACCGCCTTCTCCGCCCTTTAAGAATACATCTGAGAACGCAACCTTTGCGCCCATCTTCTCGCAGTATTCACGGACAATAGCGATCTCAGCGTCGGTATCCGTATAGAAGTGATTTATCGCAACTACAGCGGGTACGCCGTACTTACGCATATTCTCGATATGCGCCCCGAGGTTCACGATACCCTTTTTAAGCGCTTCCGTATTTTCCGCCGTAAGCTCTGTCTTAGGCACACCGCCGTTGTATTTAAGCGCACGGATAGTAGCAACAATTACCGTACATGAGGGCTTAAGTCCTGCATAACGGCACTTTATGTCAAAGAACTTTTCCGCACCGAGGTCACTGCCGAAGCCTGCCTCGGTTATGGCATAGTCGCCGAGCTTTAACGCAAGCTTAGTCGCTCTTACGCTGTTACAGCCGTGAGCAATGTTTGCAAACGGACCGCCGTGAATGATAGCGGGAGTATTTTCAAGCGTCTGCACAAGGTTCGGATTGATAGCGTCCTTTAAAAGCGCCGTCATAGCGCCAACCGCCTCAACGTCAGATGCAAATACGGGCTTTCCGTCATAAGTATACGCAACAAGTATCCGTCCGAGTCTTTCCTTCAGATCAACAAGATCGTCCGCAAGACACAGTATCGCCATTATCTCACTTGCAACGGTTATCTGGAAGTGATCCTCCCTCGGAACGCCGTTCACCTTGCCGCCAAGACCGATTATGCAGTTTCTCAGCGCTCTGTCGTTCATATCAAGACAACGCTTTATCTGTATGCGTCTGGGGTCTATTCCGAGTACGTTTCCCTGCTGAATGTGGTTATCTATAAGCGCGCAAAGCAGATTGTTTGCGGAAGTGATCGCGTGCATATCCCCCGTGAAATGAAGATTGATATCCTCCATAGGCACTACCTGTGCATATCCTCCGCCTGCCGCACCGCCCTTGATACCGAAAACAGGACCCAGTGACGGCTCACGCAGTGCAAGCACAGCCTTCTTGCCTATCTTATACATACCCTCTGCAAGACCTACAGAAGTAGTCGTCTTGCCCTCTCCCGCAGGAGTGGGATTGATTGCCGTAACAAGTATCAGCTTGCCGTCCTCTTTGCTTTCAAGGCGATCTATACATTCCTGAGAGATCTTCGCCTTATAGTGACCGTAAGGGATAAGCTCTTCCTCGTCAATGCCGAGTTCCTTTGCTATATCCTTTATTTTTAGCATTTTTGCGTTCTGAGCAATTTCAATATCGCTGAGCATATAATCTACCTCTTTTTACTGCGGTTGTCCGCTTGAATTATAACCTTTTCCGTCTTATAAAGACATACTTTAAGTATAGCACAGTGTCGGGTGAATTTCAAGGTTTAAAGGATATTTTACACCGACTGCCGCTTACGGATTTACACAAATTTCAGCTGATCGATATCCTCATCATACAGCGTTCCCGCAACAGGCACAGTCTTTGTCCTGTAGCTGTCCTCGTCCTTTATCATTCCGTCCTCATACTTAACAGCGGAGCTGAGTTTTGCTTTTGTGAGCCTCATTACCTGTACACCCTGCGTATCCCTTGCCGCTTTGGGCAGGATAAGCACGGTGTTGAATATCATGACCTTTCCTGCGTCCGAGCTTAGCATAAACTCGCAATCTCCGTCAATAAGCGTCATAGATACAAGCGGCGAGCCGTCATTGTATGCGTTCGCAAGCTTTTTACGTCTTGTCTTTGTTTCAAACGATGCCATAGGCACTTTAGCACATTTACCGTTTTCAAAGAACATCACAAGCGTTCCGCTGTAGTCCTCTGCGGCCACCATCTTTATTATCCTCTCGTCCGGGTCAAGCTCCAGCTTTACGGGCAGATAGTCGCCCATTACGCTTGCCTTGCCGTCCTCAAAGTCGCAGGCTCTCGCCTTGTACACCTGGAATTTATCAGTGAAGAACAACAGCTCCGCGCGGTTCGTGCCCTCATATGTCGCTATTATCTCATCGTTTTCTTTAAGCTTCTGTTCGCCGCTCATTCTCAGCGACTGCGGAGTGATCTTCTTGAAATAGCCCTCTCTGGTGAAGAACAGATTAACGGGATAATCGGGTATTTCTTCCGCTACCTCGTTTTCCTCGTCCTCCGCACCGTAGATAAACATTGTCTTTCTTGGCTTGCCGTACTTCTTTGCTATATCGCCAAGCTCGGAAATTATTATCTGCTTTACTCTGCGCTCCGAAGAAAGAATATCCTCCATATCGGCTATTTCTTCCTTAAGGCTGTCTATTTCCTCGATACGCTTTAATATATAGCCCTTGTTGATATTTCTGAGCTTTATATCCGCAACATATTCAGCCTGTGTTTCGTCTATACCGAAGCCTATCATAAGGTTCGGTACGACCTCTGCATCGTCCTCTGTTTCACGGATTATCTTTATTGCCTTGTCTATATCGAGCAGTATCTTCTTGAGACCCGTCAGCAGATGAAGCTTTTCTTTCTTCCTTGCAAGCTCAAACTTTGTCTTTCTCTTTACGCAGGTGATTCTGAAATCCGTCCACTGCTCAAGTATCTCGGCAACGCCCATGACCTTCGGCATACCGCCTACAAGAATGTTGAAGTTGCAGGAGAAAACATCCTGTAAAGGAGTTATCCTGAACAGCTTTTTCATTACCGCCTCGCTGTCCTGCCCACGCTTTAAATCAATAGTTATCTTAAGACCCGATAAGTCCGACTCGTCACGCACATCGGATATCTCCTTCAGCTTGCCGAGCTTTACCTGCTCAACTATCTTGTCGATTATCGCCTCGATAGTAGTTGTAGGCGGTATCTCGGTCACTTCGATACAGTTTGCCGCCTTGTCATAGATATACTTACTGCGTACCTTGACGCTTCCGCGTCCGGTAGCATATATACGGCGCAGCTCGTTCTCGTCCTGTAATATAAACCCGCCGCCGGGAAAATCAGGACCTTTAAGGGTGGATACAATATCGTGTTCGGGATTTTTCATCAGCGCGGCGGCAGTTTCGCACACCTCCGACAGGTTGAACGAGCAGATATTGCTTGCCATAGATACGGCGATACCGACATTGTTGTTTACCAGTACCGCAGGGAATCTTGTGGGGAGCAGTACAGGCTCTGTCATCGAGTTATCGTAGTTCGGCACAAAGTCAACTATATCACGGTCGATATCTGCAAATATCTCCGCGCAGATAGGGTCGAGCTTAGCCTCCGTATATCGTGATGCCGCAAACGACATATCCCTTGAATACGCCTTGCCGAAGTTACCCTTGCTGTCAACGTACGGGTGCAGAAGCGCCTCGTTGCCCCTTGCAAGTCTTACCATCGTTTCGTATATTGCCATATCGCCGTGCGGATTTAATTTCATCGTCTGTCCGACAATGTTCGCCGACTTCGTTCTTGCTCCCGTAAGCAGGCCCATCTTGTACATAGTATACAGCAGTTTTCTGTGGGACGGCTTGAAACCGTCAATTTCGGGGAGCGCACGGGAAACTATAACGCTCATCGCATACGGCATATAGTTTTCGGTCAGCGTATCGGTTATCGGTTGATTTTCGACAATGCCTGCGCCCTCTATATAAGCGTTTTTATTGGAAGCGATTTTCTTCTCGCTCTTTTCGTTCTTTCCTTTTCTCAAAATCTATACCTCTTTTTAGCTTTATGCCCTGCTCAGAGCGAAAACTCTTTTTTCAGCTTTTCAAAGCGTTTTTCATATTTATCTCTTATCGGTAGCGTTGTATTCTGCAAAACGTGCTGTAAAATATCTGCGTCTTTCAGAACCTCGTCAAGCGGAAGCCCGACATTTTCCTTGTCACTGTGATTTGCAATAGCTCTTGTGATATTGCCTATCTCGCACACGCTGAAAAGCCCCATCTTTGCGAGTATCGGCATTACTGCGTCGGCACTTTCCTCTGCGTGCTTTTCGTCAACGCCGGTCAGATATTTACGGTAGTCGTGGAGCAGTCCGCTTATCTGTGCAAGCTCCGCGTTCACACCTCTGCGCAGTGCGATAAGCCCCGCCGTCTGCGCCGTACCGAAAAGATGTACATACGCTTTCTGCTGTCTTTCCTCGGGCAGTGTCGCTATCATCTCCGATACGACCGCCGATATTACCTCTATCCTGTTGATCTCCATATATCCTCCGTCTTACGATACGTCTATATCATCAAGGTACTTATAGCCGTAGTCGCGGATATAGTCCTTTCGTCCGTCAAGGTTATCACCAAGCAGAAGCTCGAATATCTCCTGAGTTTTCTGTGCGTCCTCCGGCATTACTCTTATAAGCCGTCTTGTTTCAGGGTTCATAGTCGTCAGCGACATCATTTCCGGTTCATTCTCACCAAGACCCTTTGAACGCTGTATCTTATACTTCTGCTCGCCTATATCGGCAAGTATCCTCTGCTTTTCCGCTTCCGTATAGGCAAAGTAGGTCATATCCTTGCTGTTTATCTCATAAAGCGGCGACTCTGCGATATATACATATCCCTGCTCAATTACGGTCGGAACAAGTCGGTACAGCATGGTAAGAATGAGCGTTCTTATCTGGTACCCGTCATAGTCCGCATCGGTGCAGATAATTATCTTTTCCCATCTGAGATTATTTAGATCAAAGGTCGAAAGGTCTTTGTTCGCCTTAGCCTTTACCTCGACACCACAGCCCAGTATCTTCATAAGATTTGTGATGATCTCGCTCTTGAATATCTTATCATAGCTTGCTTTAAGACAGTTGAGCGTCTTACCTCTTACAGGCATTACCGCCTGATAGTCTGCGTCCCTCGCCTGCTTTACAGCGCCTAAAGCCGAGTCGCCCTCCACTATATAAAGCTCACGTCTTGCCGTGTCCTTACTGCGGCAGTCAACGAACTTCGGTATCCTGTTCGCAAGGTCTATCTTGCCCGAAAGCTGTTTCTTTATTGTATCCCTCGCCTTAGCGGCGTTTTCACGGGCACGCTTGTTTATCAGCACCTGCTCGCATATCTTGACCGCTTCGTCCGGGTTTTCAAGGAAGTAGACTTCAAGCTGATGCTTCAGCCAGTCGGTCATAGCCTCCTGGATAAATTTATTGGTTATGCTCTTTTTCGTCTGGTTCTCATAGCTTGTCTGCGTTGAGAAGTTTGAAGATATAAACACAAGGCAATCGGCAATATCGGTAAATTTTATCTTGCCCTCAGTCTTGTTGTACTTGCTGTTAGCTTTCAGCCAGCCGTCTATCTGATTTGTGAATGCCGCCTGCATAGCCTTGTCGGGACTTCCGCCGTGCTCAAGCCAGCTTGAATTATGATAGTGCTGTATAAGCTGTACCTTATTTGAGAATACAAAAGCGACCTTCATCTTTACCTTGTATTCCGGCTTATCCTCTCTGTCCTTACCTGTACGCTGTGCGCTCCATACCTGCTCGGTCGTGAGTGCCGTATCACCTACTATTTCTTTAAGGTAGTCGCTGATACCGTTCTCATAGCAGTAGATATGCTCTTCAAAGTGGGTTTCGCCTGTTTCCTCATCACGCACTTCGTTTTTGAGCACAAAAGTCAGCCCGTCATTTACAACTGCCTGTCTGCGCAGAACATCGTCGAAATATTCAAACGGTACATCGATATCGGTGAATACGTCAAGGTCAGGCTTCCACTTGATTTTAGTACCCGTTGTTCCGTCCGACTGATGACGGCGGAAGCCGCGCTCTTCCTTTTCAACGTTATAGCCCTTTTCAAATCTCAGGTCGTATATCCATGTGCCGTTGTTACTCTCGACCTCCATATACTCAGCCGCAAACTGCGTCGAGCAAAGGCCCAGACCGTTAAGGCCGAGCGAGTATGAGTAGTTATCCCCGCTGTTGTTGTCGTACTTGCCGCCTGCGTACAGTGTGCAGAAGGCAAGCTCCCAGTTGTACTTTTCCTCGTTTTTATTGAAGTCTATCGGTATACCTCTGCCGTAGTCCTGCACTTCTATGCTTTTATCAAGAAAGCGCGTAACTATTATCCTGTTACCAAAGCCCTCTCTCGCCTCGTCTATCGAGTTTGAAAGTATCTCAAACACGGAGTGACAACAGCCGTCAAGCCCGTCCGAGCCGAATATAACACCCGGGCGCAGTCGCACCTGGTCAGGTCCTTTCAGCTGTTTAAGACTGTTGTCGTCATAATTTTTCTTTGCCATCAGCTTTATCCTTTCAACCGCCGTACTCCCCCGCACAGCGCAACTTTAGTCAATAATTAGTTTTATTGTACCACAAATCCCCCGTTTTTGCAAGTGCGGCGGGCGCTATCGGCCGACCCCGCCGCCACGATTATCTCCACCTCCACAAACACCGCCAATCCCGCACTATCCCCCGCCCCGCACCTCACTTGGCTTATGAACGCTCTGTTGGTTTTGCATCCTTGCAAAACTCCGGGCGTTCAATATCGGGCATCCTTGCCCGTCCCTTGCCAAAGGGAGCTGGCTTGCGGCAAGACTCAATTGTATCAAATATTAGTATATTCAGCGACCCCCACAACGCCCCAATCTTGCAAACCATATCTGCCGCAAGACTGAGGGATCGCTGCCCCGATTATCTCCACCTCCACAAACACCGCCAACCCCGCACTATCCCCACGCACACAAAAACCGGGCAACGATTTTCCCATCGCAGCCCGGTCTTATTATTAACTTTTATTCAGCAGTGATTACTTCGCCGCTGTCTTCCCGCTGACACTTCCGTAATTACAGTAAAGCGCCGTCTTACCGCTCATATAGTAAGCGCAAACTCTGAACTTGTAAGTCGTGTTCTTAGCAAGTCCCGCTTTCCTAAAGGTAGTAGTGTTGCCGTTTGTGATCTTAGCAACTCTTACCCACTTTCCGCCCTTGTACATCTCAACGATGTAACCCTGTGCAGAAGCATTCTTAGCCCAGTTCACTCTTAAAGCGTCCTTAGCCTTACCGCCGATCTTAACGCCCTTAACAATCGAAGGATTTGTCCTTGCCGTAACGGTCGCACTGTAATTACCATAAAGCGCCGTGCTACCGCTCATCTTGTACGCTCTAACTCTGAACTTATAAACGCTTGAAGCGCTAAGTCCCGCTTTTCTGAATGTGGTTGTGCTATTGTTTGTTATCTTTGCAACACGCACCCACTTGTTACCCTGATACATCTCAACGATATATCCGTCAGCAGAAGCGTTCTTAGTCCAGTTGATACGCAGTGCGTCAGCCGCTCTGCCGCTAAGCTTTGCACCTGTCATTACAGACGGATTTGTCCGTGCGGTTACAGTTGCGCTATAGTTACCGTAAAGCGCAGTCTTACCGCTCATCTTATAAGCCCGTACTCTGAACTTATAAACGCTTGAAGCCTTAAGTCCGGCTTTCCTGAACGTTGTGGTGCTGTTGCTTGTTATCTTAGCAACTCTTACCCACTTGTTGCCCTGATACATCTCAACAATATATCCGTCAGCAGAAGCGTTCTTAGTCCAGTTGATACGGAGTGCGTCAGCCGCCCTACCAGTGAGCTTAGCGCCCTTTATAACAGACGGATTTGTCCTTGCCGCAACAGTTGCGCTATACTCACTGTAAACCGCAGTCTTACCTTCCATCTTGTACGCTCTGACTCTGAACTTGTAAACCGTAGAAGCGCTAAGTCCTGCTTTTCTGAAAGTAGTAGTACTATTGCTTGTAATCTTTGCAACTCTTACCCACTTGTTACCCTGATACATCTCAACGATATATCCGTCAGCATTTGCATTCTTACTCCAGTTTATTCTGAGTGCGTCAGCCGCTCTGCCGCCGAGCTTAACGCCTGTAACCTTTGCAAGCGTAGGCAACTTGTCAAGAAGCACATACTCAAAACCGTAATTCTTTGCATACCGCTCGCCGGCTGTACCGCTGTAGCAGTAGATTTTGAAGTTATCGATCTTTTTATACCCGTTATCATAATTGTAACCGAAAGCATTACTGCCTATACCCGTCACACTGTCCGGTATCGTTATATTTGTAAGGCTCGTGCAATCTTGGAAAGCATAATCACCTATACTCGTCACACTGTCCGGTATCGTTATACTTTTAAGGCTTGAGCAGCCACCGAAAGCGCTACTGTATATACTAGTCACACTGTCGGGTATCGTTACGCTTGTAAGGCTTGTGCAATCTTGGAAAGCATATCTGCCAATACTCGTCACACTGTCCGGTATATTATAACTCTTATCTGTTTTTCCGGCAGGATAGCATATCAACTTAGTTTTATCCTTGTTAAATAAAACACCATTCACAGATGTATAATTGTTGTTCCCCACTTCAACATCTATTGCTGTAAGGCTTGTACAACTGCTAAAAGCATAATCGCCTATCTCCGTCACGCTGTCCGGTATCGTTATACTTGTAAGGCTTGTGCAATCTTGGAAAGCATATCTGCCTATACTCGTCACACTGTCCGGTATATTATAACTCTTATCTGTTTTTCCGGCAGGATAGCATATCAACTCAGTTTTATCCTTGTTAAATAAAACCCCATTAACAGATGTATAATTGTTGTTCCCAACTTCAACATCTATTGCTGTAAGGCTTGTGCAACCGATGAAAGCACTATAGCCTATACTCGTCACACTGTCCGGTATAGTATAACTCTTATCTGTTTTTCCGGCAGGATAGCATATCAACTCTGTTTTATCCTTATTAAATAAAACCCCATTCACAGATGTATAATTGTTGTTCCCAATTTCAACATCTATTGTTGTAAGGCTTGTGCAACTTTTGAAAGCCAAATCGCCTATACTCGTCACGCTGTCCGGTATCGTTATACTTGTAAGGCTTGAGCAATCTCTGAAAGCATACCAGCCTATACTCGTCACACTGTTCGGTATCGTTATACTTTTAAGACTTGTGCAATTTTCGAATGCACTATCGCCTATACTCGTCACACTGTCCGGTATCGTTATACTTGTAAGGCTTGTGCAACCACTGAAAGCACTACTACCTATACCTGTAACGCTGTCCGGTATCGTTATACTTGTAAGGCTTGTACAATCTCTAAAAGGATACCAGCCTATACTCGTCACACTGTCCGGTATCGTTATACTTGTAAGGCTTGAGCAACCATAGAAAGCATAATCGCCTATACTCGTCACGCTGTTCGGTATCGTTATACTTGTAAGGCTTGTGCGACCATAGAAAGCATAATCGCCTATACTCGTCACGCTGTCCGGTATATTATAACTCTTATCTGTTTTTCCGGCAGGATAGCATATCAACTCTGTTTTATCCTTGTTAAATAAAACCCCTTTCACAGATGTATAATTGTTGTTCCCAATTTCAACATCTATTGTTGTAAGGCTTGTGCAACCGATGAAAGCACTATCGCCTATACTCGTCACACTGTCCGGTATCGTTACGCTTGTAAGGCTTGTGCAACCACTGAAAGCGTCATAGCCTATACTCGTCACGTTTTTAGGTATCGTTATACTTGTAAGACTTGTGCAATTTTCGAAAGCACTATCGCCTATCGCCGTCACACTGTTCGGTATTGTTATATTTGCAAGGCTTGTGCAATCTTCAAAAACACTATCAGCTATACCTACTGTGCCATTTTTAATTGCAACACTACTAACATCATTGTCGCAATCTACAACCCAATTGCCAACATATTTTTCGGCTGTTGTCTGATTTTCAAGTAACGCAGTATTACTAAAAGCATCAATACCTATACTCGTCACACTGTCCGGTATCGTTATGCTTGTAAGGCTTGTGCAATCGTAGAAAGCATAATTGCCTATACTCGTCACACTGTTCGGTATCGTTGTGCTTGTAAGGCTTGTGCAACCTCTGAAAGCACCCTCACCTATCTCCGTCACACTGCCCGGTATCTTTATACTTTTAAGGCTTGTACAATCTTTGAAAGCCCATCCGCCTATACTCGTCACACTGTTCGGTATCGTTGTGCTTGTAAGGCTTGTGCAATTTTCGAAAGCCCAATTGCCTATACTCGTCACACTGTTCGGTATCGTTATGCTTGTAAGGCTTGTGCAATTTTCGAAAGCCCAATCGCCTATACTCGTCACACTGTCCGGTATCGTTATATTTGTAAGACTTGTGCAACCGTCGAAAGTCTCCCCGCCTATACTCGTCACACTGTTCGGTATCGTTATGCTTGTAAGGCTTGTGCAACCTCTGAAAGTGTCCCAGCCTATACTCGTCACGTTGTCCGGTATCGTTATGCTTGTAAGGCTTGTACAACCACAGAAAGCCCAATCGCCTATCTCCGTCACACTGTCCGGTATCGTTATATTTGTAAGGCTTGTGCAACCGCTGAAAGCATAATCACCTATACTCGTCACGCCGTCCGGTATCGTTATACTTTTAAGACTTGTGCAATCTCCGAAAGCCCAATCGCCTATCTCCGTCACACTGTCCGGTATCGTTATGCTTGTAAGGCTTGTGCAACCGCTGAAAGCATCACTGCCTATCTCCGTCACACTGTCCGGTACCGTTATGCTTGTAAGGCTTGTGCAATTGTAGAAAGCATAATCACCTATACTCGTCACACTGTCCGGTATTGTTATACTTGTAATATTACTGCAACTTTCGAAAGCATTAGCACCTATCCTCGTAACACTCTTCCCATCAATCTTCTCCGGAATATCAACCTTTTCCGCACTTCCGTAATACCTTGCGATCTCCACCGTACCGTCATCAAGCGCGCTGTACTCAAAATCCTGATACGTTTCCGCTCCCGCACATACAGCGCACACCACCGTCATAACAGCGAAAGTCGCCAGTGCCAATAGCCACTTTTTAAGTTTCATATTACCATCTCCTTAAAGCTAACTCTGAAATGCAAAACAGCACAGCCCGCCGCGAGCTGTGCCTGATATCAAAATATGTATACCGTCTTGATATCAATGCATATCTCCCACGGGTAATAAGCTGTATCTTTATGCTTAACTGTGTCAAGTATATCATAATACCATATGTTTGTCAAGGCGCTTTGATTATGTATTGTTATCACCCTCACTCCGCACTATCCCCACACCCCGCGCCACCACAACTTGTCGCCCCTCAAATAAGAGAAGATATCACGGCGCATTATAACTTTTCCGTAATTCGTTTATCGAGTAGATGCTGTTTCTAAGGCAACAGAAAGCCCCCGGGATTTGCACTCCCGGGGGCTTAACTATCCTATAATAACTTTCGTATTGCCGTCCGATAAATCAATACTTAGCGTAAGGGTTCTCACCGTCATACAGCATACCTGCGGGACGGTTGAATTCAAGATCCTCAACACCGAGGTACTTCAGCGTATCGAAGATGGCCTTGCCGTAGTGACCGAATGCTACTGCACCGTGGTGAGGATAGTTCTTCTTGATAAGAACGTTGCGGTAGAATCTGCCCATTTCGGGGATAGCGAATACGCCGATAGCACCAAATGAACGTGTAGCAACGGGGAGAACCTCACCCTCGGCAACATAAGCTCTCAGCTTAGCGTCAGCTGTGCTCTGTAAACGGAAGAATGTGATATCACCGGGAACGATATCGCCCTCGAGCGTACCTCTTGTGATATCAGGCTCCTTATCAGGCTCAAGACCTCTGTGCATGATGAGCTGATACTTCATAGTCTTGCTTGTCAGCTTGCATGAAGCTGTGTTACCGCAGTGGAAGCCCATGAATGTATCCTTGAGCGTGTAGTTGTACTTGTCCTTGATGGACTCAACATACATATCTGCGGGAACAGAGTTGTTGATGTCAAGCAGTGTAACTGCGTCTTCCGAAATGCAAGCGCCGATATATTCGCTGATAGCACCGTATATATCAACCTCACACGCAACAGGGATTCCTCTTGCTGTAAGTCTTGAGTTTACATAGCAGGGAACACAGCCGAACTGTGTCTGGAATGAGGGCCAGCACTTGTTGGCAAATACAACGTACTTTCTGCTTCCCTTGTGTGCTTCCATCCAGTCAAGCAGTGTGATCTCGAGCTGTGCAAGTCTGGGCAGGATACCGGGCATCTTGTTGCCGTCACCAAGCTCCTTTTCCATATCTGCAACAACTTCGGGGATTCTTGCGTCATTCTTATGCTCGTTGAATGCGGCATAAAGGTCAAGCTCCGAGTTCTCTTCGATCTCAACGCCAAGGTTGTACAGCTGCTTTATAGGAGCGTTACAAGCGAGGAAGTCCTGAGGACGAGGACCGAATGAGATAACCTTCAAGTTGTTAAGACCGATAACCGCTCTTGCAACAGGGATAAAGTCCTTTATCATATCTGCAACCTCTGTAGCTGTTCCTACAGGGTACTCGGGTATGTATGCCTTGATGTTTCTGAGTGCTAAGTTGTAGCTTGCATTCAGCACGCCGCAGTAAGCGTCGCCTCTGCCACCTACTAAGTTATCCTGTGTTTCCTCTGCCGCAGCAACGAACATTACAGGACCGTCAAAGTACTTTGCAAGCAGTGTTTCAGCCGACTCGGGGCCGAAGTTGCCGAGGTATACGACAAGTGCGTTGCAGCCTGCGCCCTTAAGCTCCTCAAGAGCCTGCATCATATGTGTTTCGCTTTCGATAGTGGTGGGACATTTGAATACGTCAACACCGATCTCCTTACATGCCTTTACCACAGCCTCACATCTTGAAGCCGAAAGGCTCATAGGGAAACAGTCACGGCTTACTGCCGCAATTCCGAGCTTTACATCGGGTATGTTCTTCATAGCAAAAATTCCTTTCTGTGCAGTTTTATTCTCTGCTTTATAAGTCTGTCAAAATTCCGCCGCATCATATGAACCGCGGTACATACCAAATGGTACACACCGAAATTCAGGTAATCGTTTACTTGTTTTTGCAAAACAAAAACCTCTGCGGCAGGCGTTATTATTATTGTATCACAAATTACCGTCATTGTCTACAGATTTCCGATAATTTTACGCCGTTTTCACACGAAATTATCAGCACCTCCGTGTAACAGGTTACAGCATTTTAAGTTAACTTACTGTAACCGCTCCGGCACATATTCCCGATAATATTTAACCGTATTTTATATTTAATCTATTGAAAATTTCATAAAAACAGTGTATAATTTAATCAAATCGCCCGAAAGGAAACAGATATATGAAAAAACTCGTTTTACCGCTCAACATAATCTTTCTCGGCTTATCGCTCGCCTGCGATGTAGCTCTGATAATTACTCATCTCTACCCGCTGAAAGTAACCGCAAGCGTTTACTTTATGCTTGCCGCCGCAGTAAACCTGATATATGCCCTGAAATACTTCCCTGATAAGAAACTGCCGTCAGTAATACTGACCGTCGGCGTATTCTTCGCAATGAGCGCAGATATAGCGATAAACTTAAATTTCATCGCAGGTGCGGCGATTTTCGCCTTAGGTCATATCTGTTATTTCATAGCATATTCGCTGATGCAAAAGCCTCATCCGACCGACTTTATCCCCGCAATTATAATATTTATCCCCATAGTGCTGTTTATGATGTTCTCACCGCTTCTTGACTTCGGCTCGTCGCTTATGAAAATCATCGGCATTTCATACGCTGTTATAATCTGCATTATGACAGGCAAAGCAATAATGAACTTTATCCGCATAAAGAACAGATTCAACCTTGTACTCGCACTCGGAAGCGTGCTGTTCCTTATATCCGATATAATGCTCCTGATGGCGTACTTCTCAAAAATAGATTTCCCGTTCTCGAATTTCTGCCTTGCCCTCTATTACCCGGGTCAGTGCCTTATTGCAAACGGTCTTGCACATATTAAAACAGCTATAACAGAAAAAATCCGTGTCGCCTGACACGGATTTTTTATTACTGATTATTCCGGGCTATCGTCCATTCCCGACCGTACCACAAAGTCACGCCAACTACCGACATTTCAAAAGGTCGGAAGCCGAGTGCCTCGGCTCGCATTTCCGCCTTTAAATACGGTTGCTGTGTATTCACGTTTGTTTAACGGCGGGAATAAACAAACAAGTATTTCGACAGCTTATTTTCAGCCATCGTCAAACCCCGACCGTTCTGCAAAGTCACGCCAACTACCGACATTTCCAAAGGTCGGAATTTGCCGTGCCCCATGGGCACCGCCGCTTAGTGCTTCTTCAGCCAGTTGTGTATCCATTTGCCGTTTTCGGTGAGATCGCTCTCGCTCCAGTTACCGTTTGCCGATGTTCCCGGCCGCAGTACCGAGCAGGTTTCGTCCTTGTTGCAGATACTCCAGTTACAGTAGCTTATGCCTTGCTTGTCAAAATAGCTAAGCCACTTCTGCGTTTCGTTGAAGTCGTTTGCTCCGCCGCCCGATGCGTCACAAGTACCAAATTCCGACACAAATACAGGCAGTCCCTGCGCCACGCAGTTTTCTACATTTGAGCGCAGACCCGCGTGAGTTGCCGCATAGAAGTGGAACGCATACATTACATTCTTGAAGTCAAGCGGGTCGGAAAGCGGCTTGTCGATCTCCTGACTCCATGTAGGTGTGCCGACAATAATTACAGAGTCGGGCGCATTCTTGCGGATAACAGGTATCACCTTCTCTGCGTAAGGCTTTATGTTGTCACTCCATGATACTCCGCCGTTCGGCTCGTTACATATCTCATAGATAACATTCGGATATTTTGCATATCTCTTTGACACCGTTTCAAAGAACGATATCGCCTCATCGGTATACTTTGACGGATCGCCCGGATTAAGAACGTGCCAGTCGATGATAACATACATATCAAGCTTGATACATATGTCAACTCCCTGCTCGAGAAGCTCAAGGCTTCCGCTCTTGTTACCCATATAGCACTGTCCGTTGCCCCATTCGTCAACATACATAGCCAGACGCACGACATTGGTATTCCAGTCGTCACGGAGCGTCCTGAATGCGCTCTCGTTCACAAATTCGGGGAACCATGTAAGTCCGTGTGTGCTCATTCCCCTGAGCTGATAGCCCTTGCCGTTCTTATCAGCAAGCTGTCCGTTCTTCACCGAAAGCTGACCGTGCTGAGAAACAGGAGTCGTACCCTTGGGGTCGCTCGGCGCGGGAGGAACTGTTGAAGCAGGCTTTCGAGTCGTTGCCGTATTATTATTGTTGTTATTGTTGTAATTATTTCCACCGCTGTTTGCCGAACTTGTGCCGGCAGAGCTACCGTTCACTGTCACTTTACCCTCATTCATAGAAGCATTAGCCGCATAGTTAAAGCCGAACGAAACGCTTTTTCCCTTTTCTATAGTACCGTTGTAGCTCTCATTCCTGACCGTCATTTTATTACCTGAAATGCTGAATATTCCGTTCCAGCTTGAAGAAAGCGTCATGCCGTCAGGCACTGTTATTTCCGCTGTCCAGCTGTTTACCGTATCGCCGTTATTGGTTATTATGATCTCATAACCGCCACACTTCTTGCCGCCCTCTTCCCAGTCGCTCGACTTCTTCCACTGAACAGTGAAGTTGCTTTGCGAAACTGCGGGCTTGCTCTGCGTATCATTCTTTTCTGAAGCTGAAGAAGCAGAAGAAACGACCTTTGTTGTGTCCGCAGGCTCTTTTGTATCGACAGGCTGTTCTGTGCCGATAGGTGTTGATGTACCATCTGCCGTTGATGAAGCTTCCGGTTCGGAGGTGTTGTCGGAAGCATCGGAAGATGTATCACCGGAATTTGAAATATTTTCATTCGATGAATTTTCAGATACATTATCCGACTCAACTTCTGAGCTATCGTCAATATTGCCGCTCGTTTCTTCGGCATCAGACACACTGCTTTCGGTTATTGAATCAACGCCGATCGAAGATAAAACGCCCTCGTCAAGTGTAGCACAACCCGCCAATACGATCGCCGCCGTAAGTACCGCAATGGTACGCATTATTATAGATCTCTTCATATTTCCTCTTTCGGTCGTGATATTAAAACAGCCCTCACGAATGAGGGCTGTAATTATTCGTTAATCTCTGTTAAAGATTACTTTCTCTTCTTAGCAACTACTACTGCGCCTGCTGCGAGAACTGCAACACCTGCAACTACTGCAATACCTTCAACACCTGTGTTTGTGCTGGGCTTTGTAGAATCGCCTGTTGTAGGAGCATCTGTAGCGGGAGCATCTGTATCAGCGGGAGCTGTTGTATCTTCTTCACCGCCGCCGAGACCTGAAACTGTAAATTCGATCTCTAAAGACTTTGTGGGGTATGCACCTGCATAGCTCTCAAGATCCTTGTTCCAGATGTTAGCGAACAGAACCTTTGTATGGCCTGACTTCTTACCGTCTTCTGTATCAATGATAGGATCAGCAACTTCTGATGTTACTGTACCATCAACGATGATCTTGCAGTCAGAGAACTTAGCGATAGATGCGCCGTCTTCGCCTGCGTCCTTATCAAAAGGAATATCTGTTGAAACAAACAGAAGGTTGAATGCAGAAGAACCATCGAGTGCCCAGTCAAAGTCAGTAATGCCAACCTTGTATGTGCCGTCCTTGTCGATCTTTACATCTGTGTATGTAGCAGGAATAACATAGCCGCCACTACCATCCGGCATATCATCATCGAATTTGTCTTCATACTGAGGGAATGTTTCAGGGTCGTTACCGCCCCATACGATTACGCTGTTGAAGTACTTGCCGTCTGCAACGTCCTTACCATATGTAGCGTCATCAAAAGAGTTTCTGAATGAGTAGGGTGTTGTCTGGAAACCGATATAAGCATTATAAGTTTCTGCTGCTGCGCCTACTGTAAGTGTGCCTGCTACTGCCATTGCAGCTGCTGCACCGATGAATCTTTTCATCTTCATTTTAATTACCTCCAAACAAATTGTATATGTTTCATTCTTATGAGTGTTGTTAAACGTTTACAACATTCTCAATTAAGTTAATTATAACCTCTGCCCGCCAAAAAATCAATTTGCATTTTTCACACATTTACCACACAACTTTTAGTTATTTTGTACAATTAGGTTATTAAGTTAAAACACAGACCGTTCTCAATTGTCACCTATTTGTGCAGTTCAGTTGACAGTGACGGCAGGCGGTGGTATCCTGTTATAGTCAATTCGACACAAGGAAAGGAAACAAAAATATGAACAGACAGAAAATCACAACCATCGTACTATGTGCGCTCTTTGCGGCAATCACGGCTATACTTTCGCAGATAGCGATCCCGATGCCCTCCGGCGTACCGGTTACATTACAGACCTTTGCGGTAGCTCTCTGCGGCTTTTATCTCTGCACGGCAAGGGCAACCGTATCAACGCTCGTATACGTTCTGCTCGGCGCGGTAGGCGTTCCGGTATTCAGCGGCTTCAAGGGCGGAATCGCATCAATAGTAGGCCCTACGGGCGGATTTATAATCGGCTTTATCGCTATGGCGGCAATCAGCGGAATATCCTTCAGAAATATGCCTGAGAAATTCCGTGTACCGCTGAGAATAGCAATGGGTATCCTTGGCGTTGCCGCTTGCCATATCTGCGGATTTGTACAGTATGCGCTTGTAGCGGGCAAGGACTTATTATCGAGCTTCCTGCTTGTATCCGCTCCCTATCTTATAAAGGATATAGTCAGCGTAGTTCTCGCATACTTTGCCGCTCTCGCAATCTCAAAGGCTCTGAAAAGAACAGGCTTTGCTCCAAGCGAACAGGCGTAATTGCAATAAATTTATAAACATTAAAGGCAGTGCCGGGCGGCGCTGTCTTTTTGTTTTTATAATAACAAGTACAAAGTAAAAAACCAATTTACTGCTCACTCGTAAAAGGTAATATTGACATATTAATCTGAACAATTAAAACCACACACGTTTTAATATCCGCCGATAACGCAAGCCTCGCCAACCTCAGACAATTCCAAAGACGGAATTTGAACCGGCTCACAGCCGCCCGCCGTTTTGCCACGCTCAGCCAACCTCAAACATTTCTAAAGGCGGAATTTACAGTGGCTTTCAGCCACCCGCCCTGCTTTGACTTTTTATGATTTAAGTGCTATACTCTATAAATAGAAAGACAAAACACGGAGATACTTTAAATGGATAACAAATACGAAGAACGGCTCGGCACAGCCTCGATGCTGCCACTTATACTTAAAATGGCACTGCCGGGCTTTGCGGCACAGCTTATAAACCTGCTGTACAGCATAGTTGACAGGGTCTTCATCGGACATATAGAGATTATCGGCACTGATGCACTGGCAGGTATCGGTATTACAAGCTCGATAATCATTCTTATCTCGGCATTTTCACAGATAGTCGGCGGTGGCGGCGCACCGCTCGCCTCAATAGCGCTCGGCAAGGGCGACCGTGAAAGAGCGCACAGGATACTCGGCAACGGCTTTTCACTGCTCGTGCTGTTTACTGTAGTAACATCGGGCATAACCTACATCTTTATGGATCCCCTGCTCCGCCTTATCGGCGCAAGCGACGCTACTATCGGCTATGCCACAGACTACCTCTCGGTATACCTTACAGGCACGCTGTTCGTAATGTTCGCAACCGGACTTAATTCGTTCATAAACGCACAGGGCAGACCCGGAATTTCAATGATAGCCGTAATAATCGGCGCAGTGCTGAACATCGGACTTGACCCGCTTTTTATCTATGTATTCGGTATGGGCGTCACAGGCGCGGCGCTTGCAACCGTAATATCGCAGGCTGTAAGCGCCTTTGTAATAGTCGGCTTTCTTGTATCCGACAAAGCGACTTTGAAAATAAAGCCGAAATATCTTAAGCCCGATATAAAGATAATCGGCTCGCTGTTCGCACTCGGAATCGCCCCGTTTATAATGGCAAGTACGGAAAGTCTTGTCGGCTTCGTGCTCAACGGCTCGCTGAGCACATACGGCGATATATACGTCAGCACCCTTACGGTAATGCAGAGTGCAATGCAGTTTGCCGCCGTGCCTCTGAGCGGCTTTGCGCAGGGTTTTATTCCGATAGTCAGCTACAATTACGGCAAGGGCAACACCGACCGCGTCCGCCTCTGCTTCAAATATTCCGTAATAATTATGTTCTCGTTCTTCGCCCTGACAAACCTGTTTATGATCACCTTTCCCGAATTTGTCGCAGGAATGTTCACAGACGATACCGCACTTATAAAAACAGTCGGCAGAATGATGCCGCTGTTCCTTACAGGTATGACGATATTCGGACTTCAGCGTACCTGCCAGAGTATGTTTGTTGCTCTCGGTCAGGCTAAAATTTCACTGTTCATAGCCCTTCTGCGCAAAGTTATACTGCTTATCCCTCTCGCTCTTTTCCTCCCGACTTTCTTCGGTGTGGAGGGCGTATACATTGCCGAGTCGGTAGCCGATGCGACCTCGGCGATCTGCTGTACAACCATTTTCGCTGTTACATTCCCGAAGATACTTAAAAAGCGTGAGCAGACGTAAATTAAATAATCAAACGGTCACAGGGACAGATACAGCCCCGTGACCGCTTTTGCTTATACGATTTTCAAGCACCGCCTGCACGTTTCCCATGCAGGCGGTGCTTTTATGTTTATTTCAGAAATTCCGCCAGTATCTGACCGAGTACCCTGTACTGCTCATCGCTGAGCCTTTTTCTTACTGTATTGTTGTATTCGTGAAAAGCGTCTATAAGCAAGCGAACGCAGTCAGCCTGCCCGTCCGTAAGCCCGATAAGCGAAACCGTTCCCGATTGCTGTAAGCCGCAAAGATAGTCAAGCGATATATTATGTTCTCTTGCAATTGAGCAAAGAGCCTCATACGTCGGACGTTTCTCTCCGTTTTCATATCTGCACATCATACTTTTATCTATATTCGCCCTGCTTGCAAAGTCCTTTTGCGACATATTCTTTTCTATTCTGATTTTCTTCAGCCTGTTGCCAAATTCGTTCATACAGCATACCTCTGATTGCATTTTATGAAATTATCTCATAAAATCGTTGCCAATTGAGCAATTTTGTGCTATTATTATTGTATGACGGACAATTTTTATCCAAATAAATTGCTTGAATACAAAAGGTGATTAAGTGCAACAACAAATAAAATCCAGACAACGTGTGACCGAACACGGCGAAGTTTTCACCGCCGAGCGTGAAGTAAAGGCAATGTGCGACCTTGTAAAACAGGAAACCGAGCGTATCGACAGCCGTTTTCTTGATGATGCAGTTGCGTAAATGATACGGTGTGCTTTTTGGCACTTTGTTAAGGTGTATCAAATATGACGGCATTACTTGCCTTCTGACACCGAGGGGTGTGCAGAGGGTTTTATTTTTTGTCCGCAGGTTGTTGTGCTATATACGGAAACGGCTTCAATGGGGCGGTATTTTATAAATATTGCATACGCTCATAACGAAAAATCCCGTCACGTAACGATTGCCAGAATACTTCGTTATGAGAGTGTGCAAATTGCAGTTTGTATTAAAGGGTCAAATACCCTTATCCAACACATTACCATGAAATCTGACAAGACATTGAATATACAGTGTCTTGACGGCAAAAGATTCCACCTACCACTTGCCAAAACTCTGTCCAAAGAAATCGAATATGATAACATATAGCGATAAGATAGCCGAGCAAGCCAAGATAAAGTTGGAAATGGGGAAATTCTTATGCTAACAACAATGCCTTCGGGAAGAGAAAAAAATACCAGCGAACATCACTGATGACAATACAAATATTATGCTTTGTAAGAAATACTGTACTGAAATCGGACATTGGTTAGATGGTGAAATTCAACCGTTAATTGTAATTACTTTTACAATCCTTAAAAACTCGAAAAACAAATTGTAAAATAGGTTGCAATTACAACCTATTTGTGCTATAATTAAAATAATATAATAGTAGTAGATTATAAGGAGGTTGGTGAGCTTGGATAAAAAAAGAAAAGTCCCTATGGAACACTACAATATCGGCGAATTTAACAGAGGACAGTCCTCCAAACTGATCAAAGGACTGTCTGAAAAAGATCAAACGGCTTTTATTCTGAAGAACGGAAAACCTATCGCTGTGGTACTCTCTTATGAGAGATACGAAAGGCTTCTTGCTGCAGGTGTAGACATCAACGAATACTGAGCCCAGCAAAGGAGAATGAAGATGATTAACCAAAAATACGGAGTGGTTTATACGCCGGAATCTTTATCAATATTTGTTGCAGAGCTACTGAAACGGACTTCAAGAGATGAAAAAATCAAGGTGATTCTTGATCCTTCAAGTGGCGAAGGTGCTTTGCTGAGTTCAGCTGCAACTGTTTTTGGCGGCAAAAAAGAATATATAGGAATTGATGTTGATAAAGAAGCTGTTCACAACACCAAGGATAAGTTTCATATCTATCACAATGATGCAATCATGCCCCAAAATGTGAAAAAGAAAACCGCGGAATATTGGCGTGATAAATTACCAGAAGTAGATGCGGTAATCGCCAATCCTCCGTGGAGCTCTGAGAAGATATATGAGAGAGCGGATTTGACTTCTGCAGGTTTTTCGCTTGTTTCAGGTCAGTACGATAGTTATGTCCTTTTTATGGAATTAGCTTTTAATATTGTGCGCGATGGTGGATTGATGGCATTCATTATACCAGACTCATTGTTCGATACGCAAAATGAGAAACTGCGCAAATTCTTGCTGGAAAAAACTCAGATTAAGGTGATTGCCAGACTCGGAGAGAAAATCTTTGAGGAAGTTAATAGAGCCACAACGGTTATCATTTGCAAAAAAGCATTTCCAGAGTTAAACAGTGAGACTACTTGTTTCCACTTGTCAACCGAAGACAGAAAAGGGTATCTTACTGGGCAAGGAACACTATTAATGTATTTCGATAGAAAAAAGCATACTGTTTATCAAAGAAGATTTTTGAGCAACAGCGGATATAATTTGGACATTGATACGCATAGTAACGAAGAAGAGTTGCTTGAAAAAATCACATCAAAAACTGCAGATTGGAAACAACTGTTCACTTTTGGCAGAGGCGTTGAAATTTCAAAAGCTGGGAAGGTTGTATATTGCCCACACTGTAATTATGCTCAAGGATACAAGAAAAAACAGCTTGAGGCTGGTAAAAAGACTTGCACAAATTGCGGAGGAGAAATTCCCGTTACAGCCCAAACTGTTCGGAATGTTGTTACCCGAGAACCAGATGAAAACAGCGTCTTGATTTATGTGGGCGAGAATGTTCGCAGATATGGCGTTTCTGGAGAATGTTATATCAGACCTGATATAGAAGGGATAAACTACAAAAACAGAGAATTATATAATCCTCCCAAATTACTTATTAGAAAGACTGGATTGGGAATTTACAGTGCCATAGATTATTCAGGGAGCATGACAAGTCAAACCGTTTATATTATGAAATATGCGGATGGGAACAATCGAACACCTTTGGAATACTACTTAGCTCTGATTAATTCGCGAGTGGTTTACTACTATTACCTGAAAGTTTATGGTGAAAACGAGTGGAAATCGCATCCATATCTTACTAAACAGATTATTTTTACTCTTCCGATTAGACCATATACCGGGAGCAAAATAGATCTGGATATAATTGAGATAGCGATGAAACTAATGAAGCATTATGACCATGACTTGGATGTCAAACTTGAGGTGCTTATTATGAAAAAATATGGGCTGACAGCTGAAGAACGCAAGCTGGTTGTAAACGAGATGAACAGACTTCCAGACCTTAGTGCTGTAAATAATATGAAAATGGAGGTATAGGCGATTGTATAGATACATTGGAAACAAAACCAAACTACTACCGCATATTACTGACCGCATTCGCGAGATGATCGGAGAAACAGGAACGGTGGCTGATATAATGGCTGGCACGGGATCAGTGGCATTGGAGTTAAGAAAATGCGGGTATACTGTGGTAGCGTCAGATGTTATGACTTATTCATACCATCATCTTGTTACTAATTTACAGATTGGAGAATATCCAACTTTCCCTGGGCTTATTACTAGCGGGATAGTGACCTCAGATAGCAAACAACCTTATAAAGATGTCATAACATATTTAAATGGGTTAAATGCAAAACACGGCTTCTTTTATAGAGAGTTTTCTCCTGATGGAAAACCTTTAAACGGCTGTCCAGCGCGGAAGTATTTTACTTCGGAAAACGCCGCAAAAATTGATGCCATTCGAGAAACGATAAATGAGTGGATAGAGGTGAGGGCGATTACTCCCATTGAGGAGTCACTCCTTAAACACACGCTTATTATGGCTGTTAATGATGTTGCGAATATTTCAGGTACTTATGGGTACTTTCTTTCTGACTTTAAGAAGAATGCAAATGATGTACTTGTACTGAGACCGATTGAAATATATAGCGAAAATGCAGAAGGGCATACAGTTCGTCTTGGATTTGCGGAAAACCTAGCTGGTTTAATAACTGCCGACCTGTGCTATATTGATCCACCGTATATGAAAAGGCAGTACGCAGCCAACTATCATATCTTGGAAACAATTGCGAGAGGCGATTTCCCAGAGGCTATAGGAAAAAGCGGATTGCGTGATTGGTGGGATCAGCATTCAAAACTATGCACCAAAACTCGAGGACTTCAATCATTTGAAAAAATAATGAATGATATGCATTGTGATAAGTTTTTGGTTAGTTATAGTGAAGATGGACTTTTTACGCTTGAACAACTGAAGGAATGTTTTGGGAAGTTCGGAACTGTAGAAGTTCAACTGATTGATTATAATCGGTTTAGGAGCAACGACAGTAAGTTGCCGCCGAAATTAAAAGAATATCTGATTTCAGTAGAAAGGTAAGGTGGGAATATGGAATACATTGATCGAATTTTTTACAGAAAGATAAATCCGTCCGACTTTAAAAAGCTTTATGATATCGACAAACCAGATAGCGGTGGTGGACAAACATATTTGGAGGCGGCAGGTATCCCCAATGACGATATCGTTGATTTTTTGGAGTATGCGGAAATATCTGACAGTACACTGAGTGATGAAACACGCTTCATCTATACATTTAATGCATACGTCCTCGGAAACTCATCCGAGAAAGCGTTCATTGAATTTGCTCCGCGTGGTGGCAGAAATAATTATCGCATTAGCAGGCAGAATATGAGGTATAAACATCCCGCATGGAGTCTTGAGAATGGCTTTCCAGAGCCGAATCGAAATGCCGATGGAAAATATACTTCCGACGGTAACTTCGAAGGAATCATTGACAACCTTGTTATTATGATTCTTAGAACGACTCATAAGAAATACTATGCAGGTTTTATTAATTCTGCTGGGATGCCGACTGAATGGCCTGTTGGTATTGGACTTGAAAGAATGTTTGAAGGTGAACGCAGGGGTGTTATTAAGCTGGCCACGATTAATGTTGCATTTATTGACTCTCTTGCTTGTCCATTCGGAGAATATGATACGGTAACTCGTGTGCAGGGTGGAACAAACATTATTCTTTATGGCGTACCTGGTGCAGGTAAATCTTGGACTATCAAGAACGATTACTGCAATGATGCCAATCTGATGGAAAGATTGGTTTTCCATCCGGATTACACCTACTCTGATTTTGTTGGACAGATTTTGCCGACAGTTGCAGAAGACGGTAGTGTAAGCTATGTGTTCACTCCGGGTCCTTTCACAAAACTGGTCCGCAAAGCCTATTTGAATCCAGACAAGATGTTCTATCTTGTTATTGAGGAAATTAACAGAGGCAATGCACCGGCTATCTTCGGTGACATTTTCCAATTGCTTGATAGAAACCAATCCGGCAGTAGCGAATATGAAATCACCAATGCCGACATTGCCCGAATTGTTTATGAGGATGATAGCCACAAGGTTTCTATCCCTTCCAATATGTCTATTCTCTGTACAATGAATACCAGTGACCAGAACGTATTCACCTTGGACACTGCATTCCAGAGAAGATGGAATATGCGTCTTATCAAGAATCGTTTCCAGGACAATCAAGGCGAACGTGCCTTTGCGGAAACCAAGATTCTGGATACAAGTGTTTCTTGGGAACATTTCTTCACTGAAATTAACAAAATTGTTCTCACAAAAAATATCCGTATGACTTCTTCTGAGGATAAGCGCCTGGGTACACATTTTGTTTCCAAGGAAGACCTGCTAATGGGTGATGGCAGCGAGAGACAGATTAGCCGTTTCCCAGAAAAGGTACTCAAGTATTTGTGGGACGATGCTTTCAAGTTTACTAAGGAAGATGTATTTGACCTTGATAAAGTAAAGAGCCTGGAAGATGTTATTGAACTTTTTGTATCTTCTGAGAAGGACGATAGATTCCTTGTTTTCAAGGAGAATATTTTCAACACCCTCGTACCGAAGAAATCATCTTAAAAGATTGGAGGAGCCTATATGCCTATAGATCGTGAGCATTTTAAGATCAGAGACCATTGCCACGTCAACAAAAACGGCGATGGCGACCGTTTTGTCGGTATTAAGGCGGACTCGGAAAATGCGATGATTTATTTTCCTATGGGTTACGAACTGCCCGCGCAAGATGATGAGCTTCGAAGAGACATTAAAAATCTTTTCCAGGTATTAGCAGCATTCACGGATAAAACGGACAGAGTTCTGGAAATGGATAAGTTCACCGCACCGCAATCGGTGGACTTTCCAATCCAGGCCTACCTTAATGTTATAAACTACTATTTGGATCACAATGGTAGTTATTATACCGAAACTGAGGTCACATACAAGGTGGATGGACGTGGAAAAACAGACTGGGGACGAACGGCCAAGAAGTTAGTTCCGGTGGTTCAAGGAAAATCGTTTATTTACCTTAAGCAGGTTGTTAGAGACTATTCGCCGGATATGACCAGGCTTATCACACGCATTCATAAATACTGCGTGTATGAAAGCTTTGAACGCATCGGCTGGCTGTATACCACGAACACACCAGAACAGCCCGATATAGCCTTCGACAAGAATATGTTTATTTCAACTTTGAACGAGAAACTTGGTAGCACCAACAACGATGCAGATAAGTCTCTATTCCGTTCTATGATAGCAATGATCGAGTTCAAGGACAGCAAAACCATTGATAAGCAATTCTACTTTGGAACAGATAAGTTTGAGACTGTCTGGGAGAAACTCATTGACAAAGTATTCGGTGTGCCTAATAAGGCAGATTATTTCCCACACGGCATATGGACTGCGCGTTATGGAAAGGATAAGGATAAGCCTGCCAGTGCATTGGAACCGGACACTATTATGATTTATGGCGGTAAGTATTATGTGCTTGACGCAAAATATTATCGTTATGGCATCGCACCTATGCTGGGAATCAATGCTTTGCCACAATCCTCTGACATTAACAAGCAGATTACATATGGTCAGTTCGTCAAGAACAGAAAAATACCGGACGGTGCACAGGTGTTTAATGCCTTTATCATGCCATATAATCGTGCTAAAAACTTCTTTGATATTCATGGGTTGTGTGAAAATGTAGCTGAGGCTGTTGGAGATTGGGTGGACGATCCGGATAATCCTGAAATTTACGAATGTGTCCAGGGAATTGTGTTAGACACTCGGTATTTGCTGAAAAATTACGATGGAAACCATGATACTGACCGTGCAACCTTGAGTGTGGTGATAGAACAACCGTTCGTAACCGACACAACTGACTAAAAAACACGGAGAGAAATTCAAAATGAAGATCTCTCCGTGTTTTTTATTGCTATTTTGTGGCTTTGCTTTTGTCTCGTGCACGTTTTCGAGCTGCCATTTCTCTGTTCATACACTCTCGACAGCAGTATTTCTTCTTTTGTGATGAAATTGGTACAAGGAAAAACTCCCCGCATTTTGGATTGGCACATCGGCGGTAATTTTCCATATTGGGTCTCATATAAAATAAACCAAAATACAAGGCACTCAAAAGCGAATCTATGGTCCAGGTGGGTTCCAACTTGTAAGTACTATAAGTTGGTCTGACTCTTCTGAGGTTTGCTTCGATTTCTTCCTTTATGAGAAATTTGGCAATTTCAGTAGCTCTGCTTTTCATTTGGGGAGTGAAATTGGCTTTGCTCACCTTTCCATCCACATAATAGATATTATCCAAGTCCACACGCATAACCACACCTACTTCATAAAGATAGCGGAATATGAAGTCATTAATCGATAACATTTTTTGGGGTTTTCCGGCGCGAGGTGAACAGTAGGCTGTGAAGACCTCCCTGAACAAGGAATTTTCATATTGGCAGTTTATAAGTGTTCTGTTAAAAACCCCATCAACAAAATCGGCATTCAAGGTGATTGTTCCGAGAGTATCGGTGAATGTAAATTCCGCATTATTGAACGTATCATACAATCGTTCTTCTCGTTCTGCATTTTTATAGTTTTCAAGAAATTGCGTATATTGGTGCTTTGAGGAGGTATACTTATAGGCACCGTCCCTGGTTTCTATATGCACAATAGGTGAAAACAGATGATAAAAAATCATTCTTATGATTTTTTCGTAGCTGGTTCTTGACATATCAGTAATGGTTGACATCAAAAGAAGTGTAGCGTGCAAGCGGTTGATGATGTAACCCAGTTCGCTTTTCTCCACGGTGTCATGGTTTTTCTGCGAAACCGGCAGGAGGAAACCATTTCTCTTGAAAAAGTCAAAATAATTCTCAACCTTGCTGTTGTCAATGGCAAGTAGTTTGCCGAGAATATTGCTTTCCGCAACAGAGCCGTCGGCATTCAATCTCACTAAGCCAACCTTGGAGCCAAATGCAAAATGGAGAGGCTGCGTTTTGTCGGCAGTAATCTTGATGATTTCAGTTGGCTCTCCGATTATATTCAATCCCTTTTCAATTTCACAGTGGCAAGAATACGATTCAAATGTAAAAACATTGCTTGTGAAAAAATTTTCTTCTATCTTGTTCACCATTTTTCCCATTTTCATCTCCAATAACATATCGTACAGGAGTCCCTTTTTGAGGGGCTCTTATTTTTTGCTCTAAATTAGTAATGCAAAAAGTAATGCAATACAGTAATTATATCATATTTTTTGCAAAATTACAAGTATTCGAGCGAATAATGAAGAAGAAGTAATGCAATTCGCATGGAATTTACATTACTATTTAATTTTGCTATCATATTACTATCAAAGCAGACAGCTTTGAAATATCAATCTAAAGTCCGAATAGCGCTATAAGGGCGGAGGGTTGCATAAGAGTTCCACCAACAGCTGAAACGCTGTGGTTTGTGAACGAAGATGCTCCCACCGTAGTTTTCGTGCGCCCATTTTCGGTCAAACGGAGCCTGTGGTCATCTTCGACTGCAGGCTCTTTTGTGTCCCTCCGTACCGCTCGGACGGAAAGGACATTGCAATGAAGAGCAACGAAACAAAGAAACGCAAGAGCGGGTTCAACCCCAACCGCACCTGTTATCTGACGGCGGACGGCAAGTATTACTGCTACGAACGCTGGGACGATGACGCGAAGTGCGTAGTCACGCAGAGACTTGAAGTTGGAAAAGATTTGTCACTGGAACTGACAATTATGCTCGATGAGTTAGACCACGAGATGGATTTGATGGATCGCTATGAGGGTGAACTGCGTGATCCCCTGTTTGAAGCCAAGGTGAACAGCTACAATACCAATCCCGATAACGAGGACATGGACTGAACCTACCGCTGTATATTCTGCCGTACTATCCGCATTCAACCGGTAGTCAGCATTTCTTCGGTTTTGCGCTTGGGATATGCAAGCTGTGTCTTACCACAATAAACAACCTGTCTGAGCCGGTGCGAAAGCTGGACGGGCAGGTCATGAAAATAACTTACGATA
>JABLTL010047476.1_pt1 | contig 31727 bp, 27 predicted proteins | sample 7160151 | NCBI WGS metagenome assembly JABLTL01 (sample SAMN14651223, study PRJNA627086) | human gut metagenome | isolation source: feces | host: Homo sapiens
TAGACCGTGGTAAAGAATTTGCTGGATATTTAGAGTTAGAAAATAAATTAGACTTAGATGTGTATTTTGCTGATGCTTACAGTTCATGGCAAAGAGGAACTAATGAAAATACAAATGGCTTGATTAGAGAATTCTTTCCTAAAAAATTTGATTTTTCTACTATAAATCAAAATCATATTGATATTGTTGAGGATATTTTAAATAATAGACAACGGAAATGTCTTGGATACAAGACACCGTTAGAAGCATTTAACGAAGAACAAGCTAAGTGTTGCACTTAGCTTGACAATTCGTCGTTGTGCATTAACTATATGTAATGCTATTGATGCTGCTTCATCTTCTGATAGCATAATATCTAAACGTTTTTTTATAATAGTCAATGCTTCCTTACCAATTAAAAATTCATGATTATAAAATCTTTTTATTTCCCATAACAATGCATTTTTAAAGTTTAATCCTTGTTTATACCTTTCAATTGCAAAACTAATATGGTCTGTTAAAGAAATATAAATATTATCATTTAACCTTTTACCTAATGAATACTTTGCATAAGAGATAATTTCATTAGAAACTTGTATATATTCTAAAGGGATTTCTGATAGTAAATTCATTAATTTATTAGAATCATTTTTATTTTCAATAGCATATATTTTTTCTATTTTGCTTCGGTCTATTGTATCTCCAATTTTCTTTTGAAAACCCAATCCACATCCCATAAGGAGTATTTCTTTACCATTATTATCAAATGTTCTAATTAAATTATTATTTATAATTTTATCTATCTTCAACTATTATTCCCCCCTTTTTTGCATTTTAAAGTATAAAAAAATACCATACTCAAATAAAATAATATTTATTATAAAATATTATAAATAATTTGGTAAAGCCTGCATAACCAGTAACAACCCATGTCTTTTATTAAGGGGCTGTCGCACTAAAATTTTTATACACAATATATTGTTTTGAAAAATGAAAATCAACACAATATATTGTAGTATTTATTCTTAATGCGACATCCCCAAATTCTAGTGTCAACAATTAGAATTATACTTCAAACATCAAAATTCTACTAAATTATTTTAAATACAAAAGAGCTGTAATTAATATAATTAAATAATACAGCTACTTTTGTTAATTTACTTTTGTAAAAATATATCTTCTATAAAATTGCTAAAATTAATTTCTTGATTGTATTTATTTCCTTTGAATATTTCTCTTGAATACAACAAATGATTATACATTACTGAAGTTAATGAATTATCATAAATATATTCTTTCCTATTATATAACACACTTAACCTTTTACCTATTTCTAGTAAATCATTATAGTGAGTACCATATGAAAATCCTCTTTGTTGATACTCTTGATTTACTTTATTTGAAAAAAATACTGATTTAGCTAACCATCCTACCATAATATTATTACTTATTGTACTTATTTCCATTATTTTATTAACAATATTTGAAAATTCAGTAAATTGTCCCATATTAACTTTAATTCCAACTAGAGGATACCACAATCCCCTTATTTTCCCTCCATTTGTTCCAGATGACCTATAAAATGCTAATCTTACTCTTTCAATTCCATAGTTATATTGAATATCAGCATCTATTAATCCAATTGCTCTAAATGGCTTGACAGTATACACATTAACTCTAAAAGTGTTTTTATATATCTTTAATATTTTTATGGATTTTTCCATAATTCATCCCTCTTATAATTATCTATACCTTTCATTGATACATAGTAATTCTTGAATTTAACCTTATAATTTTATATAACTGGTTTCTTATTTCACTTATACTTCTATATCTTCTATCCAAACCCATTAATCTTCTTAAAAGAATCCTTTCTTGAGTAGTTAAATCTAATTCTTCAAACCAAGGTCTTTCAAATTTATTTATTTTATTATTATAAGTTGAATAATATAATTGAAGTAAAAAATCACCAATATACCAATAATCAGTCTTTACAGAATATCCTGATTTTATAAACCTTGCTAAGCCAAAATCAATTAATGCTAATTGGTTATTTTTCATAAGAATAACATTAGGAGTTCTAATATCTCTATGAACTATTCCTTGACTATGAAGTATCTCAGCCAATTCTAATAACTGAAGTGCAGCTTCATATATTTCTTCTCTTGTAAATTCATGACCTTCCTTATTAATTAAATCATGAAAAACTATTCCATCTATATACTCTAATAAATATCCTTGTCTAAATTCATCCCTAAATTCAGATATAAACTTAGGAAATCTTGAACTATTAAGTGTTTTTAATATTCTCTCCTCATATATTACTGAATCTCTTGTTATTTTAAGCATTTCATTTCTCAACTGCTTAACTACACATTTTTGTCCAAATTTATTTATTGCTAAATATGCTATTCCATATCTTCCTTGACCTATCATAGTAACAATTTTATATCCATTAACAATATCATTTCTATTAAAATACTTGTCCATATTTCTCTTTTGTAAACCTCTACTTTAAATATTATTTTTCTGTAGTAAAATAATATAAGTTAATAAATTAACTGTGCTTACTATATATTATGTTTTTATTCTTATAGTGTTACATAGATTATTATTATGTGTAATAAAAAATGCCTACATAAAATAAAAAATAAAGCTAAAAATTTTAAAACTCTTTATGTTCTAAAATCTTTAGCTTTATTAATATCTTCAATTACAATTAGTTCTTATAATAATTTTATTATTTACAATTATTATATATAATTTTTATTTTTATTATTATTTTTTATACTTTTACGTTGTAAAACGTTTACTATTGTAATATATTGTTTCATAAATATCCACTAAACCTAATTTACTTTATTTTACATATATGGTATTATATATAATTATAAGTTGATTAATTTTTATTTTATGGGAGGGATTTTTACGTGAAATATTATATCTTAAGAACTAATTCAGTAGAAGAAAATTTAAAAAATACAAATGGATACAATTTTAAAATTAATAATTTAAATGCCGAAAGATTAATTAGTGATGCAAAAGATGGAGATATATTTTATTTATTATATAACATATCTGAAAAAAGATTTATTGAAAAAGGTGTAATTTCTTCAGTTAAATCTAATTTACCATCTAATAAATTTAAAGCATTATTTTCAAATAGAGAAAGCTTAGATATCTCTTATTTACCTTTTTCATCTCCAAATTGTGGAATAATACCATCTTCAAAAAAGAGAATAAACGAGCTTTTAAGTACTAATATTTAAATTACTTTTAAGCCTTTTATTAACAAAGCAGAGAGCAATACCTTCTTATAGTTTCCCTGCTTTGCTAATTTATTATTTTCTTATTTTAATTTCCAAATATCATCATTGTATTGTTCAATTGTTCTATCTGAAGAGAAGAAACCAGCTTTACTAATATTAATTAATACCTTTTTATTCCAAGCTTCTCTATCTTCATAATACTTAATCATTTTATTTCTAGTTTTAATGTAATCTTCAATATCTAGTAATGTCATAAACCAATCTTTATTAATTAATTCATTATATAGTCTATTTAAATTAACTTCATCTCCAACCTTTAACATTTCATCACTAACAATAAAGTCAACTAATTCTTTAATATCTTCTTTTTCATAATATTTCTTTGAAACATAATCTGCTTTCTTATAGTGATTTATTACTTCTTCACTTGATTCACCAAAAATATAAATATTGTCATCTCCAACTAATTGATGAATTTCAACATTAGCACCATCTTCTGTTCCTAATGTTAATGCACCATTTAACATAAATTTCATATTACCTGTTCCTGAAGCCTCCTTAGATGCTAATGAAATTTGTTCTGAAATATCACAAGCTGGTATAAGCTTAGAAGCAATTGTAACATTATAGTTTTCAACCATAACAACTTTTAAATATTTATTTACTTCTGGATCATTATCAATGATTTCTTGTAAACAAAGAATTGCATGAATTATATCTTGAGCAATTACATATGCAGGTGCTGCCTTAGCTCCAAATATTACTGTTATTGGAGTTGTTGGAATATTTCCTGCCTTTATATCTAAATACTTATGAATAATGTATAATACATTCATTTGTTGTCTCTTATATTCATGAAGTCTCTTTACTTGAATATCAAATATAGAATTTTCATCTATATCAATGTTTTGATGTTCTTTTAAATATTTCTTTAATGCTATTTTATTATGCTTTTTAATTTCTCCAAGTCTAGCTAATACCTCTTTATCATCAACGAATTTTCCTAATTCTTCTAACTTAGTTGCATCAGTTTTAAAATCTTCTCCAATAAGGCTTGTAATATAATTTGTTAACTCATTATTACAGTGAATTAACCATCTTCTAAATGTTATACCATTAGTCTTATTATTGAATTTTTCTGGATATATATCATAAAATGGCTTTAACTCTTCTTCCTCTAATATTTTTGTATGAAGAGCTGCAACACCATTTACACTAAATCCATAATGTATATCCATATGAGCCATGTGTACTCTGTCATCTTTATCTATTATATAAACTCTTTCATCATCATATTTTTCTTTAACTAAGTTATCTAATTCTCTAATTATTGGAATTAATTGTGGTACTACTTTTTCTAAGTATGCAATTGGCCACTTTTCTAATGCTTCTGCTAATATTGTATGATTTGTATAAGCACACACTTTGGTAACGATACCAATAGCTTCTTGCATTTCTATACCCTTTTCCCCTAATAATCTTATTAATTCTGGTATTACCATTGAAGGGTGTGTGTCATTAATTTGTACTACTACATGTTCATCTAGCTTGTGTAAGTCATATCCATTTTCTTCTGCCTCTAAAATAATTAATTGAGCAGCATTACTTACCATAAAGTATTGTTGATAAATTCTTAATAAATGACCTGCTTCATCACTATCATCTGGATATAAAAATAAAGTTAAATTTTCCTTAATATCCTCTTTATCAAAGTTAATTCCATCTTTAACTATTGTTTCATTAACTGTGTCTACATCAAATAATCTTAACTTATTTGAAGCTTGATTATATCCTGTTACATCTATATCATATAAAGTTGAAGTTACTTTAAATCCACCAAATAATACATCAAATTTAATATTTGATTTGTTTAACCAGCTTTCCGGTGTTATCCAAGGATTTTTTTCAGTTGTTTGCTTATTATTTTTAAATACTTGCTTAAATAATCCATAGTGATAATTTAATCCAACACCATCACCATTTAAACCTAAAGTAGCTATTGAATCTAAGAAACAAGCAGCTAGTCTTCCAAGTCCACCATTTCCTAATGAAGGTTCTAATTCAATTTCTTCAATTTCAATTAATTCTTTACCATTAGCAGCTAAAACTTCCTTAACTTCATCATATAATCCTAAGTTAATTAAATTATTTGAAAGTAACTTACCAATTAAAAATTCTGCTGAAATATAATATAATTTCTTTTCTCCTTTATTAGTTCCCTTATTCTTAATACAATTCTTTGTCATTTCTAACAATGCTACATATACTTGTTCATTTGTAGCTTCCTTAATTGTTGTATCAAATCTTAAACTTAATATTTCTTCCAAATTCCTTTTTACCATAATAAATTATCCCACCTTAAATTCATTATTTTTATTTATTATATAATTTAAAATTTGTTTTTATGATTAATCATTTTATACTTATATAATAACAATTTTTTTATTTTCTCCTTGTATATTTTTATTAAAATTTGTATATTTTTATGCCATTTTAAAAAAAACTAATTTTTTTAACTTTTTATCATTTTCTAAAGTAAACAATTTCACCATTGATATAATTGACTTTTATAAAAAATAGAGATATAAGCTCAATTTTATCTATTCCATTAGTAAATTTTTAAATAAATAAATTTAGCTTTTATCTCTACTTCTTAATTTTTTATATTGAATCAAAATAATTTAATACAACTTCCTTATCACTAAAATGATGTTTTACTGTTCCTATTATTTGATAATCTTCATGGCCTTTTCCTGCAATTACAACTATATCATTTTCGCCAGCAATTCTACATGCATACTCTATTGCATCTTTTCTGTCTTCAATTACTGTATGACTATCCTTAATTCCTTCTAATATATCTTCTATTATACTATGTGGATCTTCTGTTCTTGGATTATCTGAAGTTACTATTGTAACATCACTATATCTTTCAGCAATTGATCCCATTTGTGGTCTCTTTGTTTTATCTCTATCTCCGCCACATCCAAATACAGTTATTAATTTTCCTTTAACAACTTCCTTCATAGTTTCTAATATATTTTCAAGCCCATCAGGAGTGTGTGCATAATCAACAACTACTGTACAATTCATTTTATCATGATAAACTCTCTCACATCTTCCTGCTACTGCTTTCATTGTATCAAAACCTTCTATAACATCTTCTACAATAACATAACCTCCAACTACAAGCACTCCAATTACACCTAATGCATTATAAATATTATAAAGTCCTGGAATATGAAGCTTAACTTTTCCCTTAAAGTCTTCTCCAATATATAAATCAAAAGAAGAGCCATTAGCTTGTAAATCTAAATTTTTAGCTCTAACATATCCATCCTCAACACCATATGAAGTAACTATCTTGTTATCATTAGTTGTTTCATGTAATGTATTTAACATTTTCTTTCCATATTTATCATCACAGTTTATAACAGTACTTTTAGAACCTTTAATAAATTTAAATTTTGCATTATAATAATTTTCAAATGTTTTATGATAATCCATATGGTCTTGAGTTAAATTTGTAAACATTCCTCTACTAAAGTTTAATCCCTCAACTCTTCCCATTGCTGATGCATGAGATGATACTTCCATTAAACAATACTTACATCCAGCTTCTCTCATATCTTTAATAAGTCTAAATAATTCTATTGCTTCAGGAGTTGTCATGTTTGTTGGAATCATTTTATCTCCAATATAATTTGCAATTGTACCTATAAGACCAACCTTATTTCCTGCATGCTCTAATATGTGTTTCATCATATATGTTGATGTAGTTTTTCCATTAGTTCCTGTTACACCTAAAAATGTTAAGTCATTATCTTGTATATTAAAAAATGTCTTTGCAATAATAGCCATACATTCTCTTGTATCTTTTACTTTTATATAGGCAACATTATCTTTAATATCCTTTATATCCTTACTATGAATAATTACACTAGCACCTTTTTCTATTGCTTCATTTATTAAATCATGTCCATCAATCTTAACTCCTATAACAGCAATAAAAAGACTTCCCTTTTTAACTTGTCTTGTATCTCTTGTAATATCTATAACGTCTATATTTTGATAATTTATTTCATTTGTAGAACTATACTCCAAATTTGATTTTTTTAATATTTCACTTAATAACATTTAAAATCTCCCTATCTTAAATTTATTTTTAAACTCTTATCTCAATGAACTCTATATCTTATAACTATTTTACATCATTTATTATTCTTTATCTATAAAAGAATAGCAATTAGATAAATAGTATTAGTTTTAGTATTATTATATTTTTATTGCATTTTCATTTGAAATATGGTATAATTTAACAAATAGTTTTTTGAAATATCATCAAAGGCGATGATAAATAAAAATATACTTTATTTTTATCGTGGCCTTTGTCTAAATAAGAATTATTCATAAGGCTCGCTTAAAGCGAGCCTTTATTATTTTATAAAAGGTGGAAAAAAAGATGTGTAGCTTTGTTGTATTTTCTTCTGATAATTTAAGTTTATCTGACCTTTCAAAAGCCTTAAAAAAGGTTTATCATAGGGGTCCAGATAATAATTACCTTGCCATTGAAAATGGTTTATTATGGGGCTTTAACCGTTTATCAATAATGGATTTATCATCTAATGGAAATCAACCATTTAAATATGATTCTTGTGAACTTGTATGTAATGGTGAAATTTATAATTATAATTCTTTTAAAAAATTATTATCTCAAGAATATATTTTTCACTCCAATAGTGATTGTGAAGTTTTAATTCCATTATACCTTAAGTATGGAATTGAAATAATGTGTAAAATGCTTGATGCTGAATTTGCATTAGTTTTATATGATTCTAAGGATAATTCTATAATGGCTGCAAGAGATCCTATAGGAATAAGACCAATGTTTTATGGATATACAAAAAAAGATCATAAAATTTCTTTTGCAAGTGAAGCAAAAGCATTAATAGATTATTGTGATGATATTATGCCATTTCCTCCTGGCCATTATTATAAAGATGGAAAATTTACTTGTTATAATGATTTATCTAATACAAAATTTATAAATAACGATAATTTAAATACTATTTTTACAAATATAAGGACTAAATTAATTTCTGCTGTTGAAAAAAGACTTCATTCAGATGCTCCAATTGGATATTTATTAAGTGGAGGCTTAGATTCTTCATTAGTTTGCTCTATTGCTCAACGAATGATTAAAGACCCTATTAAAACTTTTGCTATTGGAATGGATACTGATCCAATAGATTTAAAATATGCAAAACAAGCCGCTGATTATTTAGGAACTGATCATACTGAAGTCATAATAAATAAAAATGATGTTCTTAAAACATTAGATGAAGTAATTTATCATTTAGAAACCTTTGATATAACAACAATTAGAGCAAGTATTGGAATGTATTTATTATGTAAATATATTCATGAAAATACTACCTTAAAAGTTATATTAACTGGTGAAGTTAGCGATGAGTTATTTGGATATAAATATACTGACTTTGCTCCATCTGCAAGCGAATTTCAAAAAGAATCTCAAAAGAGAATTAAAGAATTATACATGTATGATGTATTGAGAGCTGATCGTTGTATATCAGCTCACGCCTTAGAAGGTCGTGTTCCATTTGCTGATATAGATTTTGTAAATTATGTAATGAGTATTAATCCTTCAAAAAAAATGAACACTTATAATAAAGGAAAATATTTATTAAGAAAAGCCTTTGATGGACAACAATATTTACCAACTTCATTATTATATCGTGAAAAAGCTGCTTTTAGTGATGCTGTAGGACATTCCCTTGTTGATTATTTAAAGGAATATGCAGAATCAAAATATACTGATTCTGAACTTTCCTTAGCAAAAAAACGCTATAAACATTGTACCCCTTTTACTAAGGAAGCACTTCTTTATAGAGATATTTTTGAAAAATACTACGCTGGAAATGAAAAATGGATTAAGGGATTTTGGATGCCAAATAGAGAATGGCCTGGATGTAACGTTAATGACCCAAGTGCTAGAGTACTTTCTAACTATGGTGATAGTGGTAAATAAGATTTTAAGGAGCCTAAAATATATTTAGAACTCCTTTTATATTTTCTTATACTTTAAATTAATTATAACTTTACCTGCCAATTTTTTATAACTTTTTTTATAATAATTTATAAAAACTATTATTTTAACCATACTAAATATTATAATAAATAATTTATAAGGAGTGAAACAAATGAAAAAACATTTAAGTTTACTTTTATCAATTTTAATATTAACAATAATTTTATTTAACAACTTATCAGTATATGCATTTTCATCTTATACCACTGACCCTATAGATACATCTACTTTAAATGATTTAACACAAATAACTGAAGTATCAGAAGACCCTTATTCAGCATTTATAGATGATTCTTATTATAATATTACTAATGATTATTTAACTACCATAATTAATAAGCTATCATCTCTTCCACCTTCAGGTAATCCTTGTATTGATTATCTTGGTGAAGAAATATTGCTACATAGAGCAATTTTATTTACATCTCATATTATTCAAGGATATACTTCTAATCCAGAATTAATTGATATTACAGATGATATTATTGAAAATTATACTGGTGAATTAAAAGAAATGAGAATTGAACTTGCTAAATTAATTGATAATTCTAAAAAAAATAATTCATCTAAATTTGATGATTCATATTATAAGGAATTTAATCCTATAGCTAATAAATTATCTACTGATTTTTCTAAAATTTCATCTAAAGATAGTAATGATTTAACATATATTAAAGAAGTACTTATTCTTTTACAAGCTTCTCATGATATAGCTGATATAGATAGCATATGTACTAATAATGACTTAGTTAGCAAAATTTCTAAAAACAGTTTAACTAATACTTCTGGATACATATCTAGATTAACAACATTAAAAAATTCAATTAAATAAAAATAAGGGTGGAAAATTCACCCTTATTTTAAATTTTAAGCTTTTTAAACATCATTGGATAAATCCCAATTCCAAAAATACTTATTATTGAATATCTAATAAATGAAAATATAGCTTCACTTGGTAGTACTATTTTTAGTCCTTTTTGTAAACATAATAATATTAATACTCCAATTACTACTCTAATTACTTTATTTATTCCTTTTCCTTCGGCAGAAAAATTAACATATCTCTTTTCAATAAACATACCAATTAAAAAACCAAAATAAGCACCTAATCCTTTAATAAAATCTTCAGAATGTGCAAAAGTTAATGCAGGTAAAAATATTATAAATGTAATTGTATATACCATGATTTTATTTTCATATTTATTATATATGTTATAACAAATATATGATATTAATACTCCTAAAATCCCACCTACTATAACATCTTTCGGATAATGAACTCCTAAGTATAATCTTGAAAACCCTATTAATATTATCATTATTATAGCTATAATATACATAACTTTCTTTTTAATATAAATTGCCATTGCCCCATAAAATGAACCTGCTCCTTGAGTATGACCACTTGGGAATGAATATCCTGTTGCAGTTTTTTCTCTTAAGGTTCTAATTCCCTCTTCACCTATTGGTCTTTTAAATTTAAAAATATCTTTAACTACACAGTTAACTAATACACTTGTTAATACTGCATATGCAATATATTCTCCAAACTTCTTATCTTTTACCCAATAAATTATCGATATTATTAAAACTAATACCATTTGCTCTCCACATATAGTTATTAGTTGAAATAAAATATCTAAAAATGGATTGGCAATACTTTGTATGTTTCTTAGAATCTCTAATTCCATTTTTCCTCCTTAATTTTACTTATCAAAATATGTTTCTTATTTTCCTTCTTTAATGCTTCTAATGCAAAAGCAACATATAATTGAGTACTTATTAATATTGCCTTTTCATCTATATTAAATTTATCATTATGATTTGGATAATCCCTTCCTATTTCTTCATTTCCAGCACCTACAAATGCAAATACCCCTGGAATTCTTTTTTGATATATAGAAAAATCTTCTCCTAACATCATTCTGGGAACACTAATCAAATCATTAGGATTAAATATTTTTTTAGCTGCATCTAATGCTATTTTAGTTACTTCTGGATCATTAATTACAGCTGGATGATGAGAAATGTCATATTCTACAGTTGCAGTTGCTCCATATGCTACAGCAGTGCCATATGCAATTCTTTTTATTGAATTTTGTATATGCTTTGTTGTAGTTGCATTAAAACTTCTAATAGTTCCTTGAATCATTGCTTCCCCTGAAATTATATTATGTGTTTCCCCTGATTTAATATGTCCAATTGTAACTACTGCTGAATTTAAGGGATCAATTTCTCTACTCACAATAGATTGTAAATTCATTACAATTGCAGCACAAGCAACTGTTGCATCTATACATTGATGTGGCTTTCCAGCATGACCTGATTTTCCTATAATTTTAATTGTAAATTTATTTGATGCTGCCATTCTTGGCCCTTCTTCAATTGATATCTTACCACATTCAATATCACCAAATACATGTAATCCAAATATTTCATCAACATCATCTATATATCCATGCTCTGATATTAATTTTGCCCCACTTGAACATTCTTCTGCTGGTTGAAATATTAAAACTACCTTTCCTTGAAGGTTTTCTTCATATTTTTTTAAAATCATTGCTGAACCAAGTAATGCTGCCATATGTGCATCATGTCCACAAGCATGCATTAATCCCTTATTTTGTGATTCATATCTTACCCCTGTATTTTCTTGAATCCTTAATGCATCCATATCTGCACGTAATGCAATTACTTTTTCCTCACCACTTCCTATAGTTGCAACTACTTCTGTTTTTATTCCATCTTCATACTTTACACCAATTTTATCTAATTCTTCCTTAATTCTTTTTGAAGTTCTATACTCTTCCATTCCTAGCTCAGGATGTTTGTGAAAATCCTTTCTTAGTGAAATTAAATAATTACCTATAAGTTTAGTTTCTTTTATAATATCCATTTTACGCCTCCATGATATAAATTATATATTTTTATGAAAAATTTGTATATTATTTAATAAAATTTATTTAAATATTTTACAATATATGGTAATATCTATTTAGAATTAATTTTTTTAGAGGTGAAATTATGAAAAGAAACTTATTAATTTTATGTTGTACTACTATATTATGCTTATCACTTTCATCATGTAGTTTAAAAAATGCTATTACAGGAAATACTACTGATGATTCTTTGACAGCATCAGAAAATACTAATAATGCTGATAATGTTAATAATACTGAAGGTAACATAACAAATGATACGACTACTGATGAAGGTTCAGATTCTAAAGATGCTTCATCTACTGTTGCTAATAACAATTTTATAGAAAGCAATGATTCATCATCTTCTGCTAATACTTCTTCCTCTTCTACTTCACCAAAGCTTACTACAACTTCTGATAATTCAACAGTAAGTAGAAGTTGTAGAATTTTCTACTATAATAAAGTTGATTCAAAAACTTACTGTGTAGATACTAGTTCTACAGTTACTGATAATGCATTTGTTACTGCATTAACAGAAAAATTATATACAGCACCAAATAATAACAACAACTTTTTAACCCTTTCTAAAGATTATGGTGTTAAATCTGCTACTTTAGATTATGATACAAATGTTTTAAAAGTTGTATTTAATAATAATTTCTTAGATGAAATGAAACTTGATGATACTACTTCTCAAGGATTTATGGCATCCATAATAGATACTTATGCTTATAATTATAATGTAAATAAAGTTGCAGTTTACTTTGGAAATGACTTATATACTGGAATAGACGGTACATCTACAGCAGGTTATACAACTGTCGATTATACAAAAGTATTAAAACTTGACTAATTTAATATTTTGAAGGGAAAGTAATTTAAGTTCTATAAAGCAACACTTCTTACTTTCCCTTATTTTACATAATATATATTGTTAGTTTTAATTATTATATTTATTTTTAAAGAAACTTCTCTTTATAAGCAAAAATTCCTCCATATCATTTAAGAATTGTAATAATTGTGCCCTACTTTCAAATTCTTCCCTAGACTTAGGTAATTCCATTTTTTTAAATTCATTTCTCAAAATTTCTAAGTCATTTAATAACTCTTTACAATCATTTATTTCTCTTATATTTTCTGAAACACATAATGTAAAATCAGACATAAGCTTCATTTGTTCAACAGGTATGTTAAACCTTTCAAAATGAACTCTCATTCTTTTTATTATATGAAATTGATTAATTCTCATATTTATATAATCTGTATAATATGAAGAACTCTTAAAAAAATTATTATTTACAATTTTATATGCTGTTTCTTTGCTTTCATATAACCTTTTTTCAATTTCATCCATTAATTTTTGTTCATCAATATCTACTGAATAAGTTATCAATGATTTTGCTATTTTATGAATTATAATTCTATAATGCTCTTCAATCCATTCTTTATCATCCTTAAACTTATCCTCTAATGAAGGCATAAATGTATTTGCTATACCTGCAACACCTATTCCAATTATCATAAGCAATAATTCATTTATTATTAAAGTAGCTGTAATATTACTTGCTGTTAAAAAATGTGTTGATAATACTACAGCTGGAACCATTCCTTCTTGAACATTTATTCTTGATGTTATTGGTATTAAAATTAATAAAAATATACCAAAGCTTATTGCACTATTGCCTAAAATACTATATAAAATTACTGATAATAAAATTCCTATACTACATGCAGTAATTCTTTTATAACCTATTATCAATGCCTTTTTTCTAGTATCTTGTATACTTAAAATTGCAATTACAGCTCCTACTGTAGCATATTGTAATCCTAAAATCTTTCCTATTATTAATGCTATAGTAGCTGATATAGCCATTTTAAATGCTAAATTATATATATACTTTAAATAGTTAATCTTTTTCATTTTTGCCCTTCCTCTAACTGTGTATAACTATGTCATATTATATATAAATTCAAAAATAGTGACAAGCAGAGCTTATCACTATTTTTCTCATTGATTTCTTTACTTTATAAATCTAAAGTTATATTTATTTCTTTTTTCTATTTGATATAATTGCTACTGTTATTGAACTTATTCCTATTATAAGCAATACTACTATACTAATTTCAACTATTACTAAACTATTAAAAATTCCAGTTCCCTCAATTGTGACATTAATAGTTTTTGTAGCACTTAGCCCTTTCTTATCAGTTACTTCATAAGTTATTTGGTATACTCCACTTTTATTTATATTAACACTATCTTCCTTTATTATGATATTGTTAGTTAAATTTCCATCTTCCCTATCTAATGCTGTAACTCCATCTAATGGATTAAAATAAGTGCCTTTTTTTACTGTAATATTATTAGCATTAATGATTGGTAGGGTATTTTCTTTATTTAACTCATCTTCTGATTGAACAACAACCATCATTGCTTTATTTACCTTGTTTCCATCACTATCAACAACTTCATAAGTTACATGGTAATTTCCTTCAATACTTGTATTAACATTATTGTATATTGCCATAACCTTATTAGTTATATCTCCATCTTCTTTATCTGTTACTGCTACCCATCCTAATGGATTAAACTTTGAATTTAATGCTATAAATATATCATTACAATATATAACAGGAACATTATTGGTTTTTTCTTTTTTCTTTTGAGTATTCATATCCTTAACTTTTACCTTAATTACACAAGATGCTGAATTTCCTGAACTATCAGTAACCTTATATCCAACCTTATATGTTCCTTCTTTATTTACATTAACATAATTATAAACAACTTTAATTTTATTTGTTATATTTCCATCCTCTGGATCTGATGCACTTACCATTGCATATGGATCATATTTTGAACCTAATGCAACTGTTATATCTTCAGCATATATTATTGGTGATTTATTACTTTTAGATTCTGATTTAGCTTCAACAGTTACATTAATACTTTTGGTTATGCTTTTACCGCCACTATCAGTTATCTCAAAACTAACTGAATATTTGCCAATTGAATTTACATCAACTTTATTTTCTACAACCTTTATTTTTGAAGTTAAATCTCCATCTTCCTCATCACTTGCACTTACTCCATCTAATGGATTAAATTTACTTCCTAACTCAATTGTTTTGTCTGATGCATTTATAATCGGTAATGAATTTTCTTTTTCTTCATCTTTTTCTTCATCTTTTTCTACAGTTACTGTAATTGTCTTAGATGCTTCTTTACCATTAGAATCTTTAACATGATAAGATACCTTATATGTTCCAGCCTTATCTACATTAACTTCATTATCACTTATTTCAATTTTATTTGTTAAATCCTCGCCATCACCTGATTTAGCACTTACTCCATCTAATGGATTAAATTTGTCACCTACTTTTATTGTTTTATCACTAACACTTATTATAGGTTCACTTTTAGACTCTGGCTTTTCCCCTAATTCCTCATCTTGCTTTTTATCTCCCTCTTCTTCATTTTTTTCCTCTTCATTAGTTCCTTCATCATCTTTTACTTGTTTTTCATCATTATCATTTACTTCAACATTTATATTACCTACATCCTTTTTATCATTTACTTGTACATCATCTTCTTTAATATTTTCTTCACTTATATTTCTATCTTCTTTTGCCTCATTATTTTCCTCTGCATTAAAATAAGTACTTGGAAATAATAATGCTATTACTACAACTGCACTAAAAAAAATTGATAATGCCTTTTTCATCTATTCCTCCATTATGTTTTAGAAATAATCTATTATAATAATATGGTGTTTTAAAAAATAATTTCATTATTTTTATAATTTAAAAAAATATTATTAAGATTTTATTTCAAAATAATGGCTATGGTTAGTTAATAATTATTTATTTCTTATATTTTCATCTACTCCAATTTTTCTTAATAACTCATATCTATAAATATTATCAGCTTATTCACATAATTGTTGAAGTACTAATATAGCTGCTAATGTTATTAAAAATATAATTCCTATATAAATTGCTAAATAAGAAATCATTACCCATAATTCTGTTGCTTCAACTTCTTCCTTAGTTATATAACAAAAATCGCACACCATTTTGGTGTGCGTATTTTATAATTATTGAAGATTAAAAATATACATATTTTCTCTTGATACAATTTATTATTAATTAACTTATACAATATAATTATTTTTATTAAATTAAAATATCTTTTCTTGTAAAATTAATATGCGCAATTATATATGAAATTACACTAGTTGCAATCATAATAATTATTCCATTTTGAACTGTCATATTAGGATTATTAAATGTTAATGCACTACTTCCAGTTAATATACTAATTCCATCTGCATAATTCACAAATATTAAATGAGCAAAATCTTTAATTGTAACCATTAATTGGCTTGCTATAGTTAAAAAAACTGTAACTACTACTGATAACGCCATAGTTACCATACTACTTTTAATTAAAGTTGAAATTAAGAAAACTACTGAACAAGTTGCTACAATAAATAACCCTTGGAATAACATAGATTTAACAAATAACTCTAAGTTACTTCCTATATGACCTGAACCTACAACTTTAACTAATTCAGCTATACCTTCAGAATTTATAATCTTATTATACTTAGCTCCCAAACTAACTGGATAACTAGCTCCACCTAACTTACTAGTTAAGTTCACAAAAACAAAGCCTATAAGTTCTGCCCCTAAAATCATAGTAATAACTGTTAATGTTACTGCTATAAACTTAGATAAAAGTACTTTTCCTCTTGTTACTGGTTGTACAAGTAAGAATTTTAATGTTGCTGGAGTACATTCTCCTGAAACTATATCACTCATAAATACAGCTATACCACAAACTAAAAGCCCTGCCCCTAAAAATTGCATAAGTGAAGTCATATAATTATAAGCTTCATATTCCCATCCATAAAGTGGCTCAATATTATTATCCCTAAGATAATTATAAATTTCCAAATTATCTTGCTCTTGCATTAAATATCTTCTTGACCACTCATCATCATAATTTTTATAATTTTCTATAGTTTGCTTACTATACTCAATCATTTGATCTAATTGAATCTTCCAGTCCTCTTCATCTAATCCATTTTTTATTATATATTCATAGTTTTTTATTTGCTCCCTTGAATTTTCTATAGCATCTTGTAAATATGCTATATATTCTGGATTAACATCAGTGTCTTTATTTGATTCAAGTTCTTCATTATAATACTTTAAATTATCTTGAGCCATTTTTAATTGTCTTTCTGGTGAATTCCATATCCTCATATTTTTATCACCTCTATATTGCGCAAATATAGTTATTAATATAAATGCTGCAAAAAGCGAAAATACTATCCAAGTCTTAGACTTTTTCATAAGCTTTATTAATTCATTTTTTATTAAAGTAAATAACATTATCTTATTCCTCCCTCAACTAATTCCATATATCTTTGCTCTAAGCCTTTTCTTTCTTTATAGATTTCTTCAATATTAAAATTATTACATGCTAAATACTTAACTAGTCTAGACGTTGAGTTATATTCTAATATTATTTGTAATCCTTTATCATTAATTTTACATGATGAAACATAAGTTAATTTTTTAACTTCATTTTCAATCATTTTCTTATCATCATTAGAAACTAGACAAATTATATCTTTTTCAGTATCCATAGAATTTGTATCTGAATTTATTTCTTCTACAGCCTTAATTACTCCATCATTAATAAATGCTACCTTATCACAAAGATTTTGAACTTCTGATAATATATGTGATGATACAAATACAGCCATTCCTCTTTCTTTAGCTGCCTTTTGTACAACTTCTCTAAAATCTAATATACCTGATGGATCTAAACCATTAGTTGGTTCATCTAAAATTAATAGCTTTGGTTTTGATAATAAAGATGCTGCAAGCCCTAATCTTTGCTTCATTCCTAAAGAATATTTCTTTACTTTATCATCAATTCTTCCCTCAAGACCAACAAGCTTTATAGTTTCCTCTACATCTTCTTTAGAGACATTTCTTATTCTTGCAATTTGCATAAGATTTTCTCTCCCCGATAAGTATTTATATAACTCTGGATTTTCAACTACAGCTCCAACTTCCCTTAATGCATTTTTTGTATCATTTTTTAAATCATGGCCACAAATTTTTATTTCCCCTGATGTAGGATTAATTAATCCAACTAACATTCTTATAGTAGTAGTTTTTCCTGCACCATTTGGACCTAAAAACCCAAATATCTCTCCAGATTTTATATTAAAACTTATACCTTTTATAATTTCTCTTTTCCCTAATGACTTTGTTAAATTATTTACCTCTAAAACATTCATCTATATTCCTCCTACTATTTCTTGAAGTACATATACTACTATAATAAGTATTTCTTAATAAACCTTTTAATATTTCTTAATTATTTCTTAAAAATATATATTATAGGAAAATAAGTATATTTTCCCATAATACATCATTTCATTTATTGAAAATAACAAAGAAACTTCCGTATTATTCATCATCATCTCCTCCTTAGTAATTATATCTATAATTTACTTTATAGAACAATTGTCATTTTTATATTTTACCATATATGGTAAAATAAATATAATTAAATTTTATTTTAAAGGTGGTATATTATGAAAGCACTTATTTTATATACTAATACTGGCGCAGGGCATGTTTCTGCTGGAAAATCTCTTTGTCATGAACTTAGAAATCTTGATATTGAAACTATTGAGCTAGATACATTAAACTTTGCTGGGAAAATCACTTCAAAAAAAAGGAAACAAATTTAGATTACTATTTCATTTCTCACAGGAATTTATTGATAAGGGCATTAATAAAAATAAATTATATTCCTTTAGCCTTCCTGTTCATTCAAAATTTAGTAAATATTTAGATAAGATAAAAGCTAAAAAAGAATTAAATTTAAATCCTAATATGAATCATATAAAATTAATTAATATAAAATTTTAAATAAAATGACAAGCTATAAATACCTCTAAATGTGTATCTATAACTTGTCATTTATTATAAGCATCTTAATTTATTAATTTAATTCTCTTTGCTTTTCAATCTTTGAAATTTGCTTTTCACCTAAATCTGCTAATTCTCTAAATTGATTTATTGTTTCCTTTAGTTTTGGTAATGCTTCTTGCTTATAGCTACTAATTGAATTTAATGCTTCTAATGTATCTGAAAATGCATTTTTTAAAGTATCAACAGAAATACTGTTTTCAATAGCTTGTTTTTGAATTTCAGCCCCCTGCTCCTTTAGCATTTTAGATGTTCCACTAATTAAATCATTAGTTGTCTTATTTAAAATATCTATTTTCTTTAAAACTATTTTTTGATTATAAAGAGCACTTGCTACAATAGTTGCTGTCCTCAATGCTGAAATTGTTACATTTTTTGCCCTATCAACACCCCTTATTAATTCCTTATTATTTCTTCTTATAACTTCAATAGCTATTATTCCTTGTTGATTAACAACTATCATTTGCTGCATATCCATAACTCTTTGTCTCAATGGAAATAATATTTCTTCAGAAACAAAACTAATCTTATCTGAATCTTCATTATTAGCCTTTGCATTATCTAATGCATGAGAAATTTCATCATCCATTAACATTCCCATTTCAATTTCCTTTGCCAATCTTTTTGTTAAATCCCTCATAGCAATTTCTTCAATTTCTAAAGTTGTATTATCATTTTTTAATGTTGTTTTTCCCCTTTCTAATGACTCCATAATATCATTAATAACAGTATCTGCTTTTTGATATTTATCAAAATATGCTCTTATAGGATTTGATACCCTTCCAAAAAGCCCCTTCTTGGTAAAATCTATCATACTTGGATCTAAATCTTTCATTGTCCGTTGTAATTCTGTCAATCCAACTGCAACTTCTCCACCTTCATCTCCCATTTTAGATAGATTTTTTATGCTAACTTCTAATAATTCATTCTTTTGTGAAGATCTTTGAATTGTATCTAGCCCAAATTCATCGATTGATTTTAAAATTTCCTTTCTTTCATATAAAGAATCCATATTTATATTCATAATAGCTTCTACATTACTATTGCTTAATTTTTTTAACTTATTAACTTCTTCACTTGATGGTTTTACTTCTTCAACAACTTCTTTTTTTATTTCTTCAGCATCACTTACATTCATTGAAAATCCCATACCCATCCCCCTTATAACTTACATTTCTGCATTAAACAAACTACCTAATTTATATATAACATCATCAGAATCAGCATTAATACTTGTTGCTTCATTAATTCTTGAAATATTTTCTAATGCTTCAATATTTGCATTATATCCAATTGTATGAACTGGTATTTTAACTGATTCTAATATTTCTCTTAAATCATCTAGTGAATGTCCAATATTAGTTTCTCCATCACTTAATACAAAAAGCATCAATTTAGCATCTGGATTTTTTTCTTTTTCATCTAAAAGCATTTGCACTGCTACAGCAATTGCATCAAATGTTGCAGTTCCCCCACTTGCATCCATATCTTGTACAGCACCTGTAAATAATGATCTTTGGTTTAAGTCAAACTTTTCTATTGGAAGATTAATATTAACATCATTAGAATAAGTAACTAATCCTATTGAGTTTTCCTCTCCTATATATCGTGAACCATTTAATAATGATTTTTTAAGTTCATTTAAAGGTTCTCCCTCCATACTTCCTGATACATCAGCTACAAATACAGCAACTATAGGCTTATCTCCATTTTTATTTTCCTTCCATAATTTTTGTGCTTGTAATATAGTATTTCCATCTAAATTTTCAATTTCGCATTTATAATCTTCTAATGCATTAAATCCATCCTTAACTGCTAATTCTTGATATTTATCTTGTTTATAAAATTCAATAAACTTATTTAATATTTCCTTCTTTTCATTTGATAAATTACCAACAGAATATAATGGGCTATCATGCCTATATCCAAATGGTGTAAATATATAATCGGTCTTTAGCTCTGGAGAGTTTATATAAGTTTGATATTCCATAATAAACCCATCTAAAATTCCTGATTCTGCAGAATTTCTTAATTGAAGTGTAGTATAAGCTATTAAAGGTATATTATTTTGAAATTCATTAAATCCATCAATTGCTTTTTCACTTAAAGGATTACTTGAATCAAATGTAGCTAATGTTGATACCAAAAAATTTAACCCTGTTGCACTTGCAAATGGATTTGTGTATCCCATATTTATTTCTCCATTAGCAACTGCTTGAGTAATATTTTTTAAATTAATTGCTCCATATTTTTTTATCAATTCATCATACTTTTCTTTAGATATAAGAATTCCGGCTACATTTCCAACCATTCTATCATCACATAATTCTATTGTTTTGCCATTTGCCTTTATCATTTCTCCCCACAATTCATTTGATGGACTATATGCATCTGGAAGATATTTTTCTGATATTATATAATCCATTCCTAATCCTGAAGCAATTTCTCTAACCTTAACTGAAATTATCTTTCCATTTATCTCAAATTTAGACTCATTAAAATTATTTGCTACATCTATAAGCCATCCATCTTTACCATTTCCTGCTTTTTCTCCAGTAGAAAATATTTCAATATAACTATCAGTAGTATTTTCAACCTTTGCTGGATATTTATCTATATTAGGTATTGTATCCTTAACATCTTTTACCCCTAAATCTATAGGTGCCTTTCTTGGTTCTACTTCATTTATGTTAATGTCTTTACAAATCTTTTTTAATTTTCCTGTTGCATTTTCCTTACTTATTGTTTCTTTACTTTTTCCCCAATTTTTTGTTAAAGTAATTCCTCCATAAATCACACCAAAAATTATAATAGCCATGACTATTAAAATTCCTATAATATTGCCTTTCTTTTTTTCTTTCATGTTATCACCCCCATACTTACAAATTACTTATTATTTATAAAACTTTATCTTATTTATTAATTCATCAACTTCCTTAACTGCATTCATATTTTCTAATTCCCCATCTTCTAAACTATTAAATTTTGATAATTCTAATAAAACCTTATCTAGCTTTAATAAAATTTCTTCATTATTCTCTACAGACTCTTTTACAAATGTTATGTATTTCTGAAACATCTCTATTTTTTCCTGTGATATTTTATTATTAATATTTTCTTTTTTTACTTTTCTATATTCTTCTTCATCAAAAATATTTATCTTATTAATTACACTTTTTAAATTTATATAAAATACATTAACAACTTCTGAAATTATATTTTTAAAATTTTTATAACTTATCTCATTTTCATTAAACTTTTGTAATAAAATATCATCTATTCTTTCTTGCTTTTTACTTATTCTTTCTATTTGATTTAACAAAATATCAATATCCTTTGAAAAAACCTTTTTATAACTATTTTCTCTTAATGCATTTATATAATCTTCATCATCTTCTAATTTAAAGATATCAACTTCTTCTTTACTATTTATAAGTATTTTATAATTGCCAATAATAAAAATAATAATACTCATTATTATTACTGTTATACCTATAGCTGTTTTAAAATCATCAATAAAATCTATATTAATTCCAATTAATCCTGGTGAAAAAACAACAATATTTAGTATTACAATGATAATATTTAATCCTAATAAGGAATTAATTTTTCTTATTTTCAAATTGCAACACTCCATTATAACTTAAGTTTTCTAGTAATAAATATATTCCCTTTTATCACTGATTATTTACTTTTTTATTTTTTTATCCTTAAATTCACTTAAACAAAAAAATTAAAAACATCTTATATTAAGCTAAATTATTCATTTAACCTAATACAAAATGTTTTATTTAAGTGATAATTATAATGTTTTATAATACATATCTTAATTTAATGTATTATTACTTTCACCCCAAAATATCCAAATGATAACAAGACAATATTCCAAATACTTATCCCCATTGTTGAATATAATACAAATCCACCAAACTCAGCTCTTACAACTCCAGAAACTAACGATATTAGTGTTCTTATAACAGGTAATAACCTACAAATAAAAATAGCTTTATTTCCATATTTATTTGAATACATCAAAATTTTTTCTGTATATTTTTCTGTTTTAGGTATCTTTTTATTTAAGCAATCTAATATTGGAGTTCCAATATAATAACCTATTATGTAAAGAACTATACTTCCAAATACAGCTGCCACTATAGAAATTAAAATAACTAAAAGTAAGCTATTTTTTGTTTCACTTACAAAAGCTCCAATAGTAGGTAATACTATTGTTGCAGGTACTCCAGGACAGTTTAAATGTTCTATAAAGACAACGATAAATAAAAATATCAATCCATATTTCGAAAAATACTCCAATATTACATTTATATTCATTCATAATCACCTTCTTTACATTAAAATTCTCTTAAGTGGATTATTAATAATATGTATACTTCTACTTATATATACTTATTCCCTCCTATCACCTTTTATAAATATAAAAATTTTTTTAAATTTTCTTGTTACCGTTTTCATATTATTGGAAAATAATATCATTAGTTGTATAATAATCTATGATTTAATAATATTTAACTATTTTAACATATTTTTAATAAAAAAATAATCATGGGAGGATTAGTATATGAAACTTTCTTTTAACGAGCAATCGAATCGATCATTTTTGAAATTTTTATTTGCTCCATTAATTATTAACTTTATAATTGAGTTTTTTAGCAGAAGAAGCCTAATTAATACATTAGGATATATCTTTGGCTCTCCATTAGTATTTTTGTATAATTCATTAATTATTTTATCAACTTTATCTATAGTATTATTATTTAAAAGAAGAAGATTTTTATTTACTTTAATAACAACTATTTGGATAGGATTTGGTGTAACTAATGGAATTATATTAAGCAATAGAGTTACTCCTTTTACAGCTACTGATTTAACGCTTGCTGAATTTGGACTAGGAATTATATCTAAATACTTATCCAAATTTGTAACAACCATAATAAGTGGTCTATTAATAATTTTGGTATTATTACTTGTATTTTTATTTTTCAAAGGACCAAAACTAAAAGAAAAAATTAATTATAAAAGAAATATTTTAATTGTAACTTCTATATGGATAACCTTATTTGGTTCAACTAAGCTAGCTTTAAATACAAATGTTTTATCATCTTACTTTGGTAATATTGCCTTTGCTTATTTAGATTATGGTTTTCCATATTGCTTTTCAAACACATTATTAAATACAGGAATTCATAAGCCAAGTGATTATTCATTAGAAAAAATTAAATCTATATCAAGCTTAATTTCATCTAATGAAACAGCTAATAATGAAATAGAAGAAAATAATATATTATTAGCCACTAATGGAAATGGCTTAAATCAAAATACAGAAGAAAAAAGACCTAATATAATTATGGTTCAATTAGAATCATTTTTCGATCCAGAATTAGTAAACTTCTTAAGTTTTTCACAAGATCCAGTTCCTAACTTTAGATACCTTATGGAAAATTACTCTTCTGGATATTTAACTGTACCATCTGTTGGTGCTGGTACAGCAAATACTGAATTTGAAGTTTTAAGTGGAATGAGCTTAAAATTCTTTGGCCCTGGAGAATATCCATATAAAACTATCCTTCAAGAAAGCACTGCTGAAAGTGTTAATTATAATTTAAAGGAATTAGGATATTCATCTCATGCAATTCATAATAATAAAGGAACTTTCTATAATAGAAACTTTGTATTTTCTCAATTAGGATTTGATACCTTTACTTCACTTGAATACATGGATATTGAAGAATTTAATCCTAATGATTGGGCTAAAGATTATTATTTAACTGATGAAATATTAAAATCATTAGATTCTACAGATGATTGTGATTTTATTTATACAATTTCTGTACAATCTCATGGTGATTATCCAAAAGAAAAGGTATTAGAAAATCCATTAATATCTGTTTATGGACTATCTGATGAAGGGACTACTAATTCTTTCACTTATTATATAAATCAATTATATGAAGTAGATCAATTTATTGGAGATTTAGTGCAGGCTCTTTCTGAAAGAGATGAAAAAACAGTCTTAGTTTTATTTGGTGACCATTTACCTACTCTTGGACTTAAAGATGAAGATTTAGATAATGGTTCTATATTCCAAACTGAATATGTTATTTGGGACAACTTTAGTCTTGAAAAAGATAATAAAGATTTAACATCTTACCAATTAACATCATCCATATTAAATAGATTAAATATTGATAATGGTGTTTTAAATAAATTCCATAATCAATTTAAAGATTCTGAAGATTATTTAGATGATTTAAAACTATTACAATATGATATGTTATATGGACAAAAATATATTTATGGTGGAGAAAATCCATTTATAGCTACTGATTTAAAAATGGGAACTTATGATATTATTATAACTAATGTTTATGAAGAAGATGGCAATTTAATTGTTAAAGGTGAAAACTTTAATAAATATAGTAAAATTTATATAAATAATCAATATACTAAAACTACTTTTATAGATCAAAATACTATTATGGCAAATAATACAACAGTAGAAAATGAATCTTCAATTGTTGTAACTCAACGTACTAGTGGTGGTGGAAAATTAAGTTCCACAAATATATTTACTTATCCAATTGATGATGGAGAAGTAATTCAATTTCAATAATATTTAAGGGATGTATCATTATTATTTTAAATACATCCCTTATTTTATTTAATTTATTTTGGACTGTTTCTCTAATATCTTTAATTCTTCAAAAGTTATATTTCTCCACTTTCCATATCCAATATCATCTAGTTTTATATTCATTATTCTAACTCTTTCTAACTTAATTACTGTATATCCAAATGATTTACTCATTCTTCTTATTTGCTTATTTAACCCTTGAGTTAATATTATTTTAAAAGTATTAGAATTTATTTTTTCTACTTTACATTGCCTTGTAACTGCATCTCCAATATCAACTCCACTAGCCATTCCTTTTATAAATTCATCATCAAAATTCTTATTAACTGTAACTATATATTCCTTTTCATGTAAATTATCTGATTCTAATATTTTATTTGCTAGTACACCATCATTGGTCATTATTATTAGTCCTTGTGATTCCTTATCAAGCCTTCCAACTGGAAATATATATTGTCCATAATTCATATAGTCAATTATATTGTCCTTTACTTCTTCAGATGCAGTACACGTTATTCCTACTGGCTTATTTAATGCAATATATATTTTTTCTCTAGGTTTTACTCTTTCTCCATCTAATAATATTTCATCATATTCTTCAACCCATTGTCCTGGCTTACATAAAACACCATTAACAATAACTCTTTTATCTTCAATTAGTTTGTTAGTTTCCTTTCTAGAGCAAATTCCATAATTGCTAAAAAGTTTATTTATTCTCATATAACTATTTTTTCCTCCACACGACCTATCTCTTCTTTACATTAATACTAAAATAATATCATGCTAAAAATAAATAACAACCCTATTAATTTATAAAAAATTTTAAATAAAACTTGTTTATAAGCAAAAAAATATAACTGGAAATAAACCTTCCAGTTATACATTTTATATATTCTTAATTAATAAAAAAATCGCTTTTTATAAACAATCAAAGTTAGTAAATTTAGCTTTTATTAATTCTTATATATATTCTTCTATTATTGTATTTTTTTAATTATAATTTTCTTCCTACCCGTGATTGTTTTCTTGAGTTATTTTAGCTTTAATATCACTTTTAAATGTTAATGTAAAATTTCTATTTAATTCATCAATATGTTCACTATCAAATAATTTCAAACTATAATCTAAAATATAATAATTCCCAGGATCTATTTTTAATTCTGTAAATACTTCAGTTTTTTCATCTTGCACTCCAGCCTCTCCTAAATTAAATTTATATTCTTTATAATCTTCACCATCTATTTTAATTAATGTATCTTCTGTATTGCAATCTTTATTACAATCATTAGTATGACTATGTTTTTTATATTTTCTTATAATTAATGTACCTTCAAATTTAATCTTAGGAATTATTACTGCATTACTTTTAGATGTCATAAATACTTTTATATTTATATCTTTATTATCATCCTTTTCTAAATTATAAATAGTATAATTTCTTTCTTCATAATTAGGATGCGAAAAGTTTAAAACTATTTGCCCTGGAATAACATTAATAGTAAATTCACCATTAGAATTTGTTACTATATTTTCATTATTTCCACTATTTACTTTAACACCTTGAATGCCATTTTTAGTAGTTGCATCTATAACTTGTCCTTTTATAGTTTTTGTATCTGGTATTGTATCATTAACTAATAATCTAGCAAAATCTATACAATAACTATCTCCACCAGCAACCTCCGGCTTTCCTGTCACTTTATTAATTGTAGAACCATCTCTTGGATCATCAATCAATAATTCAAGACCATCTTTTTCTCCTTCTTCAATTAAGTATAATAACCTTTGAGGAACTTGAAGAGTAACTAAGTTTGCTTTAGGCCCATGCTGGTCTAAATTGTTAATTATATTTTCCCATTCTGCAACTCTTATTGCTTCCATATCACTACCTTTTACCTTTAATGTAACTTGATAATTAACATTTGACTTTGCAGAAAATGAAGTTTGCCATTCTATATTTTTACTGCCTGTAGTCCACTCTTGGAATCTTGTGTTCCAATCACCATTATTCCATCTTTCACTCCATTTTTGCTCTGATGGTTCTGGCTGAATATCATTTAGCATTATTTGAATAGTAGCACTATTTACCTTTTTAGAAGTTCCATTAAAATCTCCTATCTTTCCTTGATACATAAAAGTTATAGGTTCTGCTGGCTGTAATTCAGACCAATTAACTCCATTTTGAATATAATTATTTTCATTATCTTGTTCCCCATCTTGCATCTTTTTTCTTATTGCACGATCTGTATAACCATCATAAAATACTTCACCATTATCTGTAAAAAGTGGTCCTATTAAATTATTTTTAAATAAACTTTTATCACTTGAATACCCATTGTCATTTACTTCATATTTATTATAAGTAAAACTATAAAAATCGGCAGCATTAAATGCCATTACTTCCCTTTGCAGTGGATTATTATTATTTTGATAATTATTTGTTCTTCTAAAGCTATAAAAATTGATATTATCAGTATTTTTTACAATATTACTTATTTTATATAATTTACCCCATTTATATAACCATTCACCTTCTATCAATTCCATTTCTGATGATTGTTTGATTCCATTTAAAGTCAATAAAACTTTTATTTTTTCTTTACCAGTTATAATATAACTATATAAATTATCTTCTTCATACTTCATCTCATTTCCAGGCCACGTTGTAGTAAACCCTGAATCATTCCAATAATGAATTTTAGGATATCCATTAGCTGTTTCAAAATATATCTTTATCTGCTTTTCTTTAAATTCGCTACTTTCTCCTAATAAATTTTTATAAAAATTATAAAATCCACTTGTTACCATCCTTCTATCAGTACCTGGAGCATCACTTGTCTTCACTCCATTAGAATCAGTACCATCATATTTCTCTGGAGCATTCCTATCTGATCCATTTTCACTAATATAAGGATAAACATCTAAAGTATTTGTATTAGGTAATTTTCCTAAAAATATATATTCTTTATCTAGCTTTACACTTCCTTGGCCATATCCACCCTCAACATTTAAGTTATCTATGTCTCCAACCCATACTTCAAAATTTTTAGCTGGTTCTCTTTTATCATCTTTTTCACTATCTTCTGGAGGAACTATATTATTATCTTCTTTTGTTCCTCCATCCTTTAATGATTTAAATGCAAACTCTAATTCTACATTAGATGTTAAGTTAGACTCATTCGAAACTTTTACTCCACTATAAGTAGCAATAGCTCCTGAAGTTGGATTTGATATCTTATCATCTATTACCTCACCATTATTATATTCCCATTTACTACTACTAGTATCTATAGTTATTTTTTCATTTCCATTTTGTATATTCAATACATTTAGATTATTTTCATTTGAACCCTTTATATCTAGCTTACTATTAAAATATGCATAACTTGAAGATGCCGTAATTACTATAATAAATATAGAAAGTAATGTTAAGTAAACCTTCTTTTTCATTTTCTCACCTCATTATTTCATTTTTACAGTAGTTATTAATTATTATATTGAACTGTCAAAGTATTAATTGATTTGCTTTCCTTATTATTAAAATAAGCTAAAGAAACTGAAGAATATAATCCAATAAATATAGATATTAATAACATTGAAATTATTAAAACTATTTTTTTATTTCTCATTTATATTCCTCCCTTTAGCAACTTTAATATTAATACCAAATACTATCAATAATATACTTAGTACAATTATTAAATTACTACTTATAATTGAACCTGTTTGAGGTAAATTAATTTCTGGTTTAAATTCTTCTTTAATCTTAAATACTTTTGGATATACTACATATTCATATTTTTTGTTTTGATATTCATTACCTGCCAATGCATCAAAATATATTTCCATTGAAAACTTTATTTTTGTATCTACTTCTAAAAATATAGGTTCATCTAAAGTTATATATTCTTGCTTCATTAATTGAGACATTTTACCTGAATATAATAACTTATCTCCTTTACTTATAGTTACATAATATTTATCATCCATTATTCCTGATGATATTGCTTCATTGGTTTCATAAATTTTATTGCTTTGTATATCACTTATAGAAACCCTTTGAAACCCTATTCCTTCTAAATAACATCCTTCATTCCATATATTTTCTATATAAAAGTCATGTACTATATCATCAGTAGGTTTCCAATATCCATCTTTTTCAAAATTGTATATTTCATTATATTTTTTATATGCCTTTACATCATAACTATTAACTATAAAAAACAACAAAAAAACTATGAAAAAGCAAGTAGTAAACTTAGCTGTTCTTTTACACATAAGCACTTCCTTATATAAATATAGAACCATAAGAAAACTTATAGTTATATTATAAATTTATATTTTAATGATATTAAACTAAATAGATAAAAGATTACTTCTCATTAAATCTATCTTCAATTCTATTTACAGTTCCATTTTCATTCCATCCAGTATTATTTTCTTGAGTTGCTTGTATTTCAATAATTTGTGATAAATCTAAATTTTCTATAGTTCCGCTAACATTTGTTGCATTTTGATAGCTATTATCTGTTATTAATGGTAATTCAAATCTTACATCAATAGCATTATCTAATATTGTATTACCTGGTACAACTCCTAATCCTATTACATTTCCACCTTGAAGAGCAACTTCTTCTCCATTTATATACATTACCCATCCAGCATCATTCATTGCTTGTATCATTGCTTGTGCTTTATCATCAGTTTTTACAACTAATTGCATTTTAACTGTTAAATTACTTTTATTAGTTACAACTAATCCAGTTGTTCCATCTCCTTGAGGAACACCTAAAACAATAGCATCTCCTGGTCTAGTATAATTAATTTTAGTTGGTAATGCTGCTCCAATCTCAACTCTTTGTATTCCATTTACATTTGATTTTTTGGGTCCTTCTATATCAGGCGTTCTGTTTGCATTTATAAATTCTTCATTTCTTACAGTAAGTTCTTCTAAACTATATTTAACAACATCATAAGACCAATCTAAATTACCAGTTCCATTATTAGTAACCTCTGATGATACTTCTACCTTACCATTTGTAATATTTAATTTTTGTAGTTTATTATTTTCACCATTACCTTTAATTTCACTTGTTGTTCCTGTAAAGTAAGCAAATGATCCTAACGATCCCACTAATAATGTTGCTCCAATTAATAAAGCTCCTATTCTTTTTTTATTCATTATTATCTCTCCCTTTAATATTTTAAATTTTTATGTAATAAATTACTTTATCAATAAACTTATTTACCTTAATTTTTTATTATTTTTCTTTTCCTTCTTATCATCTACAAAGCAAATTTCATAAATTATAATAATTACTATAATTATAGATATCACTATAATTCCAATTGGAGACCCCACAAATGAGTAAAAGTAACCAATCTTAGGTACCTTAAACATATACTTTCCAATAACATTTTCCTTAGTTAATGGATCATCAGCTAAATTGTTATTATCACCTTGAGTTATTATACTTTTATCTTCAAATTTAATAATTCTATGAGTAGCTATAAACTCTTCTTTTTGAAAAGTTATAATATCACCAGCTTTTAAATTATCAACATTAATTTTCTTAATAAAGATAACATCACCTGGATCCATTGCTGGCTTCATACTATCTGATAAAATTACATAACTTTTAAATTTTATTAAATCATAAACCTTATCAAACTTACTTGATATATTTCCAGCAAGTCCAATAAATAACGCTATGAAAAATAATATACATAAAAAGTTACATAACTTTTTAAAAACATTTTTAATTGGAGTTGGAATA